>ERZ501005.68-NODE-68-length-25477-cov-5.794391_pt1 | contig 25477 bp, 23 predicted proteins | sample MGYA00248830_ERZ501005 | MGnify/ENA primary metagenome ERZ501005 (study PRJEB25958, sample SAMN03398565) | human skin metagenome | study: EMG produced TPA metagenomics assembly of the Human Skin Microbiome Metagenome (human skin metagenome) data set. | reverse complement strand
GAGGATCCATCATGATTGAAGGCAATCGGGTTCAGGAAGGCGTCAAACAGTGTCAGGCCGCGTTGCACGCCGTCCGCGTCCACGCGACCGACAGTCTCGTTCAGCATCGAGTGGCCGAAGCGGTAGATGACGTGCGCGAACTCAGCGAAAATCGCCGGGTTGATATCCGGATCGGGCTCGAACAGGAACGCATCGACGTCTGGCTGCATCTTGCGGGCGAATTCTTCGAAGACGAGATGCTGGTATTCCATCTCGGTCGTGAAGCGGCCGGCCTGGAACAGGCGCTCGCCATTCCAGTTCAGAGCGCCGATTTCGGCTTCGGTCGTGGGGACGGCAGCGACAGGCGTCAGCAGCCACTCATTGAGGAAGTGAACGTCGCCCGAGCTGAGGATCACGTCCTTCGCATGCTCGACGACACGGTTATGCTCGGAATGGAAAATGTGGTGGATTGCGGTGAGGCCGATGTTCTCGTTCGCACGCCCGTCGCCGGCGATGAAATGCGCGTCGAGCAGTTCGTTGTCGTATTCAGTGTTCTGGCCGCGAGTGTTCATCGAGACAGCGTTGCCGGCGACGCCATCGATATCCTGCTTCAGTTCGCCGCCAGCCACGACGGGCACGGCGCTGTGCGCGATGTCGAGCAGGAAGGCCTGGCCGGTACGAAAGGCGCCGACGAGGCTGGGATCGACCGGATTCGCGGAATTTCCTTCAACGAGTACGTCATCCTTAGTGCCGAACTGGCCATCCGGGCCGAGGCCAATGACAAGCTGCGCAAACCCGTTTGCCCCCGGAATGAAGTTGCCGTAGGGATCGGCCGCGATAAGGGGAACCTTGCCGACATCGAGGTCGGTGAGCTTGATGCCGAGAATGTTGGCGGCCTGCTTCTTGACGTCGGCCCAGGTGGCCATGCCGCCCTTGCTGCCCTCGAGAAGATGACCCGTCGCTGTCGGCTTTCCATTGACGAGTACGTATTCGCGCAGAAATACCTGCACGGAAGCATGGGAACCGTAGGTCTGGTTCTGGTCGACCCACGGCGTCGTCGTGTTCTTGCCGTCCTCGCCCGTACTGGCCCTTGTCAGCGCCATGAAATTGGTGTGCGGGCTCTTGGGGTTGTAGAGCGGATCGTCCTCTGAAAGCGGCATGTAGATCGTGCCGTTGCCGCCCTTCGAGACATGGTCAAGGCCGTGATCGAAGAACTGGCCGAACATCGTGAACATGGCGCTGTAGGGCGCGGAATCACCGATATCGGGCGAGACGTTGTCGAAGGTATAGGAGACGAGCGGTTCACCATTGTTCGTGAGCTTCGGCGAGCCGTCTTCCTTGTAAAGCGGCGTGGCCGAGACGTTCAGCCCTTCCTTGCGGAACCGCTCGTAGAGCTGGGTTGCAATCGGGTTGTTGTTGGTCTGGTCGACGATCAGGTTAGAGATAAGGCGCGGGTCGGCGTCCACGACGCTGACTGACGTGTCATAATCATTGTTGTTGCCCGGAACGTACGCGAAGCTGTCATCCGCTTCGTTCACGTAGCTGGGATCGGTGATCCGGATAAAGGGTTGATCGGCCGCACCCCACTTCTCGCGGCCCGGCACGAGGTTATTATAGCTGCCATCGACCGTGCGCAGGCCGTAAGGCAGAAGCGGGCTGTCGACCAGCTCTGTCAGGGGCGTGCCGCCCGCATGAGCCTCGGCAATTTTGATTTGATTCAAGATGAACTGAAGGTCGTGTTTGACGAGATTGACCATTTATTTGTTATCCATCCTCAATATTTAACTACTGATTATCTAAGGACTTTTGTTACTGCAAAACGCCAGCAAAGCGTATGCGAACTCTTGGAGAGACAGCAGGCGCGGGTAAGAAAATTGCGCTTAGCTAAAATCTCAGGTAACTGTTACTAAAAAAGACTTTAAATCAGTAGGGGCGGCGGTTACACCAATTGATAGAGGTAGATGCGGGACATTAAGTTGGATAATTTTTATTAACAGCTCTCTCTTGGGGAACGGAAACCGCTACCCAAATTGGAATCAGGCCTCCACCTACGGGGGAGAAAAGTTGCTCAACCTCTGAGTTTGTGGGAGGGCGAACGTATGATGGTGTGTCGCATCACGCCTCCTTAGGGGTATTCGCAAAAGGTGTGCATGCCAAGCACTCGCTATAAGCAGTTCGATTTCTTCGACTACTCGATCAGCCGGCAGAGGCTTCGCCGGAACCAAACCGGACCACCGTGCCATCCTCGCCTCTACCCGTCCCCTCACCTCGTCACTATCCAGTTTCGGTTATAGCTTACCCATCCCAGGGTGCTGTAAGGTTCTGATCCAGCTTCGTAAACTTGTACCAAGGGCATTGAAAAGTGACTCTCAGGTTGAGGATTCCCCTGTCTGAAGAAATATGATTCGTTACCCTCGTTGATTTCGAGGGAGAGTGTTATGGGATCGGCGGTTGCGATTACGCGGCTGGATTTGACGGCGAGCGATCTGCGTTGCCGGGCGCAACGGTCTGGCAGCATCGAAGCGGCCCGTCGGATGCTGGCTTTGGCGCTGGTCCTGGAAGGACGGCCTCGAACGGAAGCGGCGCGGACCTGCGGGATGGATCGTCAGACGCTGCGCGACTGGGTTCACCGCTACAATGCCGAAGGTACCCTGGGACTGTCCGACCGCAAGCCTGCGGGCGGAATACCGAAGCTCAAGCCCGAGCAGGAGGAAGAAGTGGCGGCCTGGGTCCGTGCCGGCCCCGATCCCGTCGAGGATGGTGTTGTCCGGTGGCGCCGCAAGGATATCGCAGCCCGGATCGAGCGGCGGTTCGGCGTCGTGCTGGCCGAGCGTAGCGTCGGCGCCTTGCTCAAGCGTCTGGCTTTCCGGCACGTGTCGGTTCGGCCCCAGCATCCGCAACAGGACGCCCAAGCCCTTGAGGCTCATAAAAAAACTTTGCAGACCTTATAGCCGGGGCCGTGCCCGAGGCGGCCAGGGACAAGCCTCTTGAGGTATGGTGGCAAGATGAGGCCCGCGTCGGTCAGCAGGGGACCCTGACCTATGTCTGGGCCGAACGCGGCAGCCGGCCGCGGGCGCCGCGCGATCTGCGCTATGAATGGGCCTATCTGTTCGGAACGGTCTGCCCCGACCGGGGCGTCGGCGCGGCCTTGGTCCTGCCTCGGGTCAATATCGAGGCCATGAACCTGCATCTGACCGAAATCAGCCGGCACGTCGCCGATGGCCATCATGCCGTGCTGGTGCTCGACGGCGCCGGCTGGCATCAGCCGGGAGACAAGCTGATGGTGCCCGACAACATCAGCCTGCTTCATCTGCCGCCCTACTGTCCGGAACTCAATCCGGTCGAGAACATCTGGCAGTTCCTGCGCCAGAACCACCTGAGCCATCGCGTGTTCGAATCATATGAAGCCATCGTCGACACCTGCTGTGACGCCTGGATCGCTCTGACAAAAGCTCCTGAACGCATCCGATTCATCGCAACAAGGCCATGGGCGAAGGTCAATCTTTAAAGCCGTTGGTATTATAAGGGAGAGGCTCGGTCGCAACGGGTAGATTCTACCCTTCAGGCTGATTTTCACGACACGATCGCCCTGATAGCACCGACATCGGTAGAACCCGATTGGGAGCCGATCTGCACATAGATCGTAAACAGGGACGAGAAAAATTCTCCTCGTCAGCAGAATTTTCCTATCCTTCAAGCAAACCATTATCAAAATTGCGCTTCAGAAGGGATTAACTTTAAAAATCAAAACAACCACTTGAATTGTCAGTGAGATTTTAGGGTTTCTCTGGTACAAAGAACTAGAAAAGGAATGAACCGCATTCCATCTGATCGCACCATTCTCAAGAATTTACGCAGCGAAAATCATTGAATTAGTAGTGGTTCCCAAAACCAATCTCATTCGGCCAGTGTCGTACTTGGCAAATTAAAAGGACTGTAAAGTGTCTGCTCGCTCCTCCGTGATCCATCGCGACACTATGCCTGGATTTCGCCTGCTCCCGGCGGACAAGCCCGGAAACAGCTTCGCTGCTTTCAAGCGCTGCCTGGCAGCCATGCCCGAGGTTCAACCCGCCCTGACTGAGGCCATCGGGTTCAAGGTCCGGCAGATTGAGGGAGTGGGGGATCTGGAACCCTTGCGCTGGAGTACGGAAACACTGCTGCTCAGCGTCTGCTCGCTCGATTGGCTGCAGGATATCCTCTCCACTGGCAACGCCGGCTTGATGCGCGGCATCCACACGCTGGGCGTTTTCATGCCGTCCCAGGTGGCGCGGGCGCGGGAGTTCGTGCCTCTGCTCGACGGCTGGCTGGTGTGGAGCGGATCGGCTGGGGATCTGAAAGCGAAGCTGGATCTGGCGGTGTCTGGCTATGTGGTCGTGGCACCCGCGATGGTCGCGGCGACGGCGGACGAGCATCGGCTGGCTCTGCTCGATACTCTGACCGAAACACACCTGTCGCTGTTGCCGCTGCTGGTCGATGGCATGACCGACGAGGAAATTGCCATCAGCCGCAAGGCCACCTTGCCGACTACCAAGCTGCTGATCCGCCAGCTCCTGGCCCGGCTTCAGTGCCGCAACCGGACCGAAGCCGCGATCTTTGCTTGGCGCCACGCCAATGTTCTGGCCGAGTTCCGGGCTCGCGTTCGGACAGTGGCTCTTCAGCCAACCGGCCCGCACTTTTCCGGTGGAGCATCCATCGATGTGCTACCCATCTTGAAAATGCAGCGATCCCCATTCGAGCAAGGGTGAACGGCCACGTTCGGGGCTGCTTGAGAGGGGCGAAAATGTCCTTTCCGGAGGCCGCGATGCGGACGCCTGATGATTGTGTTCTCGTTGGAGACTTTGGCTTCGGTAAGGCGTTAATGATCGATACCGTCCGTCGGGGCGGTCATCCCGCTGCCAAAGTGCGGGAGGCTGGCCCCTCGCACGACCGACATACGACATGGCAGTGTTCCAGGATCACGCAGCCGCTCCTGCTAGAAAGCGACCCTGCAGTCTATCGCCCCCGCCCGAAGCAAAGCGCCCGGGTCGCTGTCGGCCATGCATGCGCCCGCCATCATCAAGTATAGGAGATTCTGCCGCGCAGACCTCGGTACTCAACCGCCAGCAGCACCAGGGCTTGTGTCAGGGGGGCCGGATAAGCCCGCACGGAAGTGAGGATATTCAGAACACCCGCATACTGCCATCTTTCCAGCCCTTCAAAGAAATGTTCCCGCCGGATGACGGCACCAGAGTTGATCTGCTCTTCCGCGCGCAGGCTGTAAACCCATGCTCTCGAGGTTGGGTGCGAGATGCATGCCCTGGATCACCTGCCAGACACCCCGACGATCCTCCCAAAGCGGGAGTGTTACCCGATGGAAAGTTAGGAAGTCCTTCACGGCCGGGCTGTAAAAGCAGTCCACGACGGGCTGCCGCTCCCGCACCGCCCGGCGCAGCACTTCCAGCACGGGAAGCGCGCACTGTGGATCCAGTTTCAACATGCGATGGCCGGTCCACTCATCTCCGGTCAGAGCAACGATGTTGCTGCCATCCAGCCGGACCAGGAAGTCGGCTCCGTCGTCCAACTCCTCGTACACCGCCACCCAGCCGAGCCACGGGCGAAGCGTGAAGACGTTGAACTCGGAGCGTTGCGGCACACCTCCTGGAGGGCACTTCGAGCGCCATAGGTCGAGCGCCATAGGTAGAGCAGGCCGGCAACAAACGGATGGAGTTCTTCCACGGGCCTCTCCGGACGAGTGCGATGGATCTGCTCGAGCATCAATCGAATGCTTTGCGACCCACCTGTCATAATAGCAGCTCGCTGGTGCAGGCAGGGTACTCTGACGTGGCATGTCGACAGGAAAGGGGATAATCCCGCGTCCCTGCATTGCGTTCACGGGGTCGGCCATCACACCAGCGAACCTGATCAGACCGACACCGTCCTGCCGATCGCTGAATACTTTATGGAAAGAGCAATACTGAAAGCTGTCATCGTCCGTGATGCGCACGCCTGCTGCGTGAGCCTGTTCAGCGATCCATCGCCGCAGCATCACGATGTTAGCCGCCCCCTGGTGTTCAGCAGCCCCGATCTGGTCGCGAGCCCAAGAAGTCGGGAACGTCGAGCAGACAGGCTGGGTCGTGTGCTCCATGCGTCACCGCCCTCCAGCAGGGCACCAGGGCAACACGACCCTCAAGAGCAAACTGGCTGGTTCGTGTTCAAACTGGGTCACATTGTGTCGAGCGTGCGGGACGACAGCCTGATGGACCTTCTGGCAATCATTCCGCGAACCTCCATAACATCACCAGCGGTCAACCCAAAAGCCTTCTCCCACCCTGTTAAGCGAGTATGACGAGCGGCTTCAAACTTGGTCATGTCGGAGAGGTTGTTGACGCCGTGCAGTTCGTCCAGGCGGGTCTCAATCATGATGTCTATCAGGCGGCGCAGGTCATTCATGGCAGGATCATCCGGAGGTGGTCCGGTATTTAGCCTGCCGAAACGAAAAAGCCCCGGCACATGGTTAGGGCCATGTACCGGGGAAGTTTGGCTAATCTCACATGCGTGCAAGGACCCCCCGCCGCTCTGGTTAAAGCAGGGTCCATGCCTGGATACGGCTACCGGGTGGCGGTCGTTACGACCTTGACCTCGCCCCGATTGCCGAATTGGGTGACAGTGATCGGCTGAGCGCCGGGCGGCAGTGGTACGTTGCTGACCACGCTGGCCTTGTGGCCCTGCCCGTGCTGCGTAATGACCGCGTTGCCGCTCACCTGATTGTAATTCACAAAATTCTGCTGACCCTGCTGGGTGATCGTCGCGCGGAACGGGTCGCCCGACTGCTTGGCGACGATTTCGTTCTTGGTTCCGTCCTGATAGGTCTTGATCCAGTGACCGAACCCATCCTGGCTGACGGTGACTTCGTTGTGGTTGCCAATCTGCTCGATGTAGGCGGCGTTCGACTGAGCATGCGCCGCCACCGGACCGAGAGCACTGAGGACCAGAAGAGAGAAAAGAATGCGGCGCATTGTAATCACCTTCGTGTAAATGGATGGAGGAGGGGGCGGAGGAGCCCGAAAGCTCCCCCGCTGTCGTGGTAGACTTAGTTCTGTGTCTGGGTCGAACGGTTGCCGGAGCCGCCGCCAAAACCCTGCTTGGCATGGGCGAAGTTGTTGCTGCCGGTCTGCGTCTGCGTGGAATTGTTGCTCGAACCCCACTGGTAGGCGTAGGCAGTGTGATTGCGACCGGTCTGAGACTGCGCAGCCGTGTTCGAGTAACCGTCCTGCTCGATCCGAGCATAATGGTCGCCGTATCCGGACTGCGACTGCGTGGCGGTATGGCTACCGCTGCCCGTCTGCACGATGTAGGCTTCGCTCCTCATGGTTGTGCTCGCCTGCGTCTGCGAGGCCGTGTTGCCGCCGACGCCGCTCTGCTTGATGCTGGCGTAGTCCTTCTTGCCGGTCTGAAGCTGAGTGGCCGTGCTGCCGATGCCTTCCTGTTCGATTTTCGCCTCATTGTCTTCGCCGGACTGCTGCTGAACCGCGACGTTGGAGGAGCCTTCCTGCTCGATTTTGGCATCGTTGTCTTCACCGCCCTGGACCTGAACGGCGACGTTGGACGAGCCGTACTGGGTGATCTCCACCTTGCCGTCCTTGCCCGACTGGACCTGCGCCGCCACGTTGCCGATGACGGTCAGGTATTTGTTGGTAGAGCCCTGCGTGATCGTGGCCTCGTTGTCCTCGTTGGACTGGACCTGTGCCGCGACGTTGGACGAGCCCTTCTGATAGATGTCGGCCTCGTTGTCTTCACCGGATTGAGCCTGCGCCGCCGTGTTCGAGAGGTGGTACTGGATGATGTCACCCTCGTTGCCCTTGCCGCTCTGGAAGGCGTAGGCGTCCTGAGATTTGCCGGTCTGGCTCACGAAGGCGTTGTTCAAGTTGCCGACCTGTTCCATGTACGCAATATGGCCGTAGAACTTTTCCTCGGGGGGTTTAGGGCTGTTGCCGAAGGTTTTAATTTCGGCAACCGGCGCAGTCTGGATCAGAGAGGAAACGTTGGTTTCTCCGTTCTGCTTCTGCGTGCTGGAGTTGCCGTCGCCGGTCACCGTGGCGACGGTGAGATTGTCTTTGCCGATCTGAGTCTGGGTGGCCGTACGGTTTTTGTACCCGTTCTGGCTGAGGACGGCGATGTTGCCACCGAAACCGGACTGGTTCACGACCGCATCGTTGCTGCCCGTTCCGCTCTGCGTCACGACCGAGGTGTTGCCCTTACCGGTGCTGGTCTGCGTCACTGACGAGCCGTTACCGATGCCGGTCTGGCCGACAATGCTCAGGTTTCCGTGGCTGCCGGTCTGCGTTTGAGCATTCACATTGCTGGACCCGACCTGATCGACATAGGCAATGTTGCTGGAGTAGGCCGGGGCACTCGGAGACTTGGTGGGGAGAGTGTACGACGATCCGATAGCCGTCTTGGCGGTGGTCACCGACGCTTTGACACCAGAATCGGCCTTGGTGTTGGCGCTGGTGGTGGCGGTGTTCTTGATGCCGGTGCTGGCATCGGTGATAGAGTCGGCAAAAACCGGAGCCGAGAAAGAAATCAGGGCAACGACAGCAGCGGAAGCGAAAAGAATTTTACGCATTTAGAAACTGCTCCAGATTTTAGTGGATGAGAAGAGCCGAAGGCGTTTTGTCGGCTGAACCGGTGAAAAGGTCCTAACGAAATACTGACAAGCTTGGTTTTGTTAAAACAATTAAATTTTTCTCTAATTATTTATATTTTGGTATGCGAAAATCCGGTGGCGATCGACAGGCGGGGGTATCACTACCCCCGCGCCATTGGAGATTAGTTCTGCGTCACTGTCGAGCGGTTGCCGGTTCCGTCCTGTGTGGTCGAGGAGAAGTTGCTGCTGCTGCCCTGGTACTGGCTGGACCAGTTGCCATTGCCCCCCCTCTGCTCCAGCAGGGCTGTGTTGCTGCTGCCGGTCTGGACCTGAAGACCAATGTTGTCGCTGGTGTACTGGTGAGCGCGAGCCACGTTGCCGGAGAGGTACTGGACCTGGGTCAGAATGTTGCCGGTGCCGTCCTGGGTGGCGAACGCCTTGTTGCCGTTGCCAATCTGGTACTGGGCGGCGATGTTGTTGCTCGATCGCTGGCTGATGGAGGCCAAATTCAGATTACCGATCTGTGCCTGGAGGGCGGTGTTGGAACTGCCTGCCTGGGAGATGTAGGCACCCGTGCCGTTTTCGTTCACATCGTTCGAAAGACTGGTTCCATTGATGCCGTTGCCGCTGCCGCTCTGAATTTGGATGGACAGATGACCACCCGTTGCTCCGGTCTGCTTCGTCACGGCGAAGTTGCCGACGCCATGCTGGCTGGTATAAGCGTCGTTGTCGCTGCTGACTACGTTCTCGGTGCCCTGATAGACCCGAGCGACGTTGGCATAGGCCGCTTCGCTGCCGATGCCGTTCTGGACCATCAGCGAGAAGTTGCGGTCACCGAACTGCTGCTGAGCACTGAAGTTCATCGCTCCGGTCACGCTGCCATAGGCTTCGTTTCCGGTGCCTTTCTGCCACTGCTCGGACGAGACTCCTTTGTGACCCTCGGCCTTACCACCAGCCAATTCTGCCCAACCATTCTTGGTGCCGGATTGCGACATGACTGCGGTGTTGTCGTCACCCGTCTGGACGACACGAAGTTCGTTGAAGTCGCCGCCCTGCTCCACATACGAGGAATTGCGCCCAGCGGAGGAGGAGTTCTGCGTGACGTAGGCCACGTTCTTGCCATCGACGCGGCCGGTTTGGCTGACGATGCTGAGGTTCTTGCCAGTCTGATCCTGCTCGTTGATGTTGTTGATGCCAACCTGATCGACATAGGCGGCGTTGTTGGTAAGGGCGGTGTGGCCCGATTTTACAGGGATGCAGCCCTTCACCCCAATGCTGTCAGCAATCGACTCAAGGCTCAACTTCGTTGTTTCGTTTTTCGACTTCTCGGCCGTGGTTGTCTTGGCAGTGGTGGCAGCAGCTTCAACCTTGGTGCTGGCATCATCTGCCGCGAAGGCTGGGGCCGAGAAAGCGGTCAGAGCAACGAGAGCAGCGGAAGCGAGAAGAATTTTACGCATGGGATACTGAGTCTTTCGTTTCGTGTGGGATGCCGTTTATTCGGCGAAGATGACCAGGAAAATGATCCAACGAATATTTCATGGAGCTTTCCTCAGGTTGATGATGAGGGGATAATCAACCTGAGGATGTGTTTTGATGAAGAATTATATTATTACTGAGTAGGCTACTTGTTTACCGAAGGAGCACCAGGGATCGGGCTGCGGTTCTGACCATCCGGGATGACGTAGACCGGAGCCGGAGGGGCGGGCGGCAGACCTGGCTGAACCTGCGGCTGAAGCTGACCTTCTGGGCTCGGCCGAACGTTCGGCTCAGTGCCGGGCGGCGGAGCGATCACGGTGCCGGGCTGGCCGTTCTTCATCTCCTCCATCGTGCCCTTGGACGTTTCGACACCGAATACGCCGTCGCGCTGCTGCCAGTAGCGGTCGATGAGCGGCTGGGCCTGCGACTGGTCCTTGAGGTTCCAGAAGCCATCGACCAGACCTTCGACCACCAGGGAGTAGACCGACTTCTCGATGGCCTGACGGACGGCCAGGGTGGGCGGCTCGTTGGTGGTGAAGCCGGTTTCGATCTCCAGCAGTTCCTTGAAGCCGACGAAGCGGAAGGCCCCGCCCTGCGCCGCCACCGAGTAGATCGTCTTGGTCGTGCTGACCGACTTCAGGATTTCGCCGGTCTGGACCGCGATGGCACGGAGATAGACGGTCACGGTGTCGCGGCGGTACTTCACGTCGCCGCCGATGCCGAGGTAGCGGGCACCGGCACCCCCGGTCACGGTGTTGCTGTCGTAGCCGATGATACCACCGTCGAGGATGATACCGGCGAAGCTCATGGGCGGCAGGGCAGGCTGGTTGCGTCCGCCGTACTCCTCGCGGGTCGCTCGGATGATCTGGCGCTCCTGAAGAACCGAGGGGAGCGAGGCCCGCTCGACGGTGGTGAACCATTTGCGGCCACCGGCCTTCTCCAACGCCTGGACCAGAATGGTCGCCCCACCCTGCGTCACCGCCCGGCTGTACTCCGAGAAGTTCTCGTTCGGCTTGTTCTGGCCGGTCAGGTCATCGAAGCGGTAGACCGCAACCGAGAGCTTGCGGGCAGGTTCCGGCAGCGCCGACAGTTCATCCAGCGAAGCCGTCTTCTGCTCCAGCATGGGAGCCTCGGCGAGAGCGAGTTCCGGGTGGGCGGAGGCGCAGGCGTTGAGGGCGAGCAGGCTGCCCGCAATAAGAGCGATTTTCGAAAACTTCATAATTATAAATCTCCGGCGTCATCAATATTCGGTAGGTTCTACTGAAATGTCCGAAGACAATCAGAACCGGGGAACCGAGATGACCGACGTTGCGCCACTGCCGCTCAGGGTCAGGTTGATGTTGCTGCCGTCGCGGTTCCACTCGATGATCTGGTCATCGATCACGACGCGGCCGGTGTCCACAGCGTTCTCACCGTAAATCCGGTTGGAAATCTCGCTGGCGACGCGGCTCAGAACGCTGGAGCGGATGATGCGGGAGAACTCATCCTGCTGGCTGGTGGCGCTGGTGCCGAAGCCGAAGTCTTTGGCTGAGGGATCCTTGTACTGGTCGATGGCGCTGGCAATGCCGAGTAGATGCGAGGAGTTGCCTGGATAGCCGCCGAAGGAAGGATTGATGGGTTGATAAACCAGTTCCCCAGCAGACACCGAGGTCATACTAGCGGCCAGCAGGAGAGCAGTAATCAGAGAGTAATGCGTTATCTTAGCCATTGTCGTCCCTATTATTATAAATACCAGCTATCTAGGGCCGGTACTGGGTCGATTTTGATTGCCGCGCCCGGTTGCCCGCAGTCGTCGGCGTTGACGTGAACCTATCGATAGAATGCATTTTAAGCAAATGCACCAAAGAATGATAAAAAATAAATAAAATTTTTTCTTTTAGATCAGAGAACCGCCACGTTCCGCACGGCGACGGCTCGTAAGTTAGCAATTCATGAACTTCGTCAGGGGTACTGCTCACCCCATTTGCGGTGTCACTTCCGACTGCCCGGTGATCGGACAACCCGGTAACCTGACCGACCTAGCCCGCAAGGGGCGGCAAAGACGCGGACTTTTACCAAATAGGCTCAGACAACAGGATCGAGCGCCTACAAACTGTGAACGAAGGGGCGTTTGCTGAGCGGATCAGCAGCGGCTTCGACATCAAAGGATGCACGTTATGGCGAACAAAGCGCCTCCAGCCGTGCCCGGTATGACGGTGATAACATGATGAAACGGATTTTGATGGTGGGAGCGGCGATAATCTTCACAGCGAGCACGGCCCATGCTGCCGAGTGCAGCACTGTCACCCTGACTTCCAGCGGCTCCAGCGTGTCGGTCTCGCGCACCAGCAGCCCGGCACTCTGCTCGGTGACCCAGGACGGCAGCTACGCCTCTACGATCCAGATGAGCGTGCCGGTCAACTCCCTGCGTCCCTCGGAGATGCTGGAGAAGAAGCTGAACGGCGTCAGGCTGAAGCTCGATCCGGCCAAGGCCCTGTCGATGGCGTCGAAGATACCGCCCGAACAGTGGACCGAGAGCCAGTTCGTGGATATCGCGACCGTGCTGATCGCCCTCTCGGAGCGCGGCGAGAACATGAGCACCATCCGGGTCTATCTGGAGAGCCACGGCGACAGCCTCTACAGGGCGTTCGCCCGCCCGGCTAACCATGAACGGGCCGAGCGGTTCGACGGGCTGAATCCCTACAGCGCCACGGTCAGCTACGGCTGCCTGGAACTGTTCAGGGGCACTACGTACCGTTCGATGGTTCGGGTGCCGAAATCCAGCAGCCAGCGGCAGTGCGATACCTGGTGATGCCTGCCCGCCCCGGATGACGCGGAGGCATCACCGCATGCTGCGCTGTGCAGGATTTCGTTTCCGCTCCATGCCGCAGGTCGGGCAGCCCTCGCCATTGATATGCATGGCCGGTCTCTTGAAAAACGGGCCGTGGATCGGACACCCTATCTTCACCTTGGTTCGCGAATTCACGTACTCAACCTCAGCATAATCGTAGGTCATGCCGTGCCGGGCAATGGCTTTGGCTTTGAAGCCCTCCAAATCATCCCTTCGCGCGGCAGCCCCGCGCTCCAGGCCGCACGCTGGACATCCCAGCCCCTGGAGATGAAGCGACGCGACTTGCCGGAACCGGCCATGACGTGGGCAGTAAATTGTCACTTCGCTCCGGCTATTGACATAAACTGTTTCGGTATAGCCGTACAAATCTCCGTGTATGCTTCGGGCTTTAGCCTCAAAGTTGCTGGCGGCGGACGATAGAACTTCGGAAACGCGGCGCTCGGTTGAGCAGGCCGGACAGCCATTTCCTTTGCAGTGATTGCTTGGTGTTTGCCAGAAAGGAGCATGCCCGGGAACACGGCAATCTATCCGCAAAGGAGTTGCATTGTTTATGTATATGGTATGGCTGTAATCATAGGTATCTCCATGGACAGATCGTGCCTTGTCTACGAAATTTTCTTTGGTGAATCTTTTTGACAATTATTGATTTTCCCCAACAAAGAATTTCTTGAAAACACCTGTAGCGATCTGTGAATTTGCTGTATCGATCTGTCGCCGCTTTCCAAGCAGCCTGATGTCAGGGTTCCAGTTGCGCGCCAGCGCGTCCGCCGCCTCGAGCATGCCGCCCCTGCGCAGCACACCCTGGCGATGGCGCAGAAGCCGAACGGACACAGCCTTCTCCGCCAGGGACCCTCCGAGCAGCTCGTCCGTTCCGTCCCGGCGCAGATGATGAACCACCTCCTCCAGCAGCCGGCCCTCAGCCTCGGGCTCCTTACGGTCCAGGGGATGATTGCGTCTCAGCTCCGTCAGCAGCCGCTCGAGCAGTATGGCGCGGCAGGAGGGTGCCCGCCCCTCCCGGATCAGCGATCCAAGCTGCGCCAGCAAGGGATTCATGCCGGTCACGCCAAGGTCCAGGCGGCCGTGCAGGAAGTCGGCCAGCCGGCACAGGGAGGCCGCGAGATGGTGCTGGGGGCCAAGCAGCTCCTTGACCGTGTCGGAGTTTCCCAAGGCATCGGCCGCAATGCCCTCCATCAATCCGCAGAGGTGCCGGTCCAGGTCATCATCCGCTGGGGCAGCCCCGGAGCCGCTCATGAGACCGACAACCGTTTCCAGTTTCCCACCGACCGACGGGAAGCTGAGCAGGTGATCGCAGAGAAGGGCGGTGAACACATAATCATGGCGCTCGGCGCCCTCTTTCGCCGTCACCCGCCGGCTGAAATGCTCGAGGTTCTGCGGGTCAAAACGCGGCAGACGGCGTTTTTCCGCGGCAAGGTCGCGCGCCTGGGACATCCCCTCACTGATCAGTTTCTCCAGTGCCCGCATCCGGTCCCTGGCGGGAACGCCAAGCTCCTTGGCCTGCGCCGCCGCGATCTGGTGGGTCGCGGTGTTGATGAGACTGCCGGTGTCCTGAAGCTTCCTCAGATAGGTCCAGCTGTGCAGGAGCTCCGTCGTCGTGATCTGGTATTTATCCAGGAACATCCTGAACAGCAGGCCCAGTATCATCCGGCTTTCCAGACCATAAAGATCGCTTAATACAGCGCAGGGACCAACACGCTCGACTTTACCTTTGACGATGATCGGCTTTTCTTTTACCGACGCTTTTACCTCGTGGAAGATGTCCATCTTGGTGGAGTAGCCGGTGATCATGCTGCGAACACGGACGATCCTGACCTCGTCGCACTCGCCGCTCGCCAGCCGAAGGCGCGCCACGTCGATGGCCTCCTGTTCACCGCTTTCGGACTGGTTGTCTTTGACCACGCTGCTGATGGTCCAGCGCCCTTCCTGGAGAACCAGGATTTCATAGTGGACTACCCGCCCCTTGATCATTTCTGCTCGCCCCGCTCGAGCCATCGATTCCGTCTGAACAGCTGTCGGCCCGAACGGATCAGGCCGGGCCCGGTATCGAACTTCAAGGAATTACACCGAAATCTTAAACTTTTTGTTGCACTTGGAAGCTGGATGAATCTTTAAGCGCAGGAGGCTTGATGACCCCGCACGAGTTGCTGGCCATCATCGACAAGCACGACCGCTGGCTCGCCCGGCGCACCGGCGGCGCGCGGGCCTGTCTGGCCATGGCCGATCTGCGGGGGATGTACCTCGCCAGGACCAACCTGCGGAAGATCAAGCTGGCAGGTGCGATCCTGACCAACTGCGATCTGAAGCAGAGTGATCTTTCCGAGGCCGACCTGTTTGCCGCCGATCTGAAAGCGGCTGACCTGACGGGCTGCAATCTCGAGCGCGCTGATCTGCGGGGGGCACATCTTCGAGGGGCACGGCTTCGTAACGCCAACCTCCGGGAAGCGGACCTGAGAGGCGGTGCTCTGCTCGACCACAAGGGGGGCAATTCGGTAAGTGTCCAGCGCTCGGATCTGCGCGGTGCGGATTTCGACGACGGCCTGCTGGCACGCGCCAATCTTTCCGGCGCCGACATGTCGGAGGCGAGACTGAATGGAGCCGACTGCCAGGGCGCCCTGATGGCCGGTGTCAACCTCAGCAATGCCAGTCTGCGCGACGCCAACCTGAGCTCGGTCGATTTCAAGGGCGCGAACCTCAGCGGCGCCAACCTGTCTGGCGCATCCCTGAAGGACGCCAATCTGACTGGGGCGACCCTGATGGGCGCCAGCCTGAGGAACGCGGATCTGATGGGGACGAACCTCGACGGGGTTGATCTGACGGGCGTCGACTGTACGGGGGCGAATATCCGCAGAAACGCCGATCAGTTTCCGCCGACGATCCAGCATCGTCTGGAAGGGCATTTCACGTGGGTGAAAAGCAGCGGCGCCAGGGGAGAGCGCGCGGAACTGGCCGGTCAAGACCTGTCCCATATCGACTTGACGCGGGTGAACCTCAGCGGTGCCAATCTCCGGGGGATCAATCTTTCCGGCGCAACGCTGAAAGAGGTCCTCATCGTCATGTCGGACCTTTCCGACGCCGTCCTGCGCGACGTGGACTTCACAGCGGCAACTCTGGATGGCTCCAATCTGCGCGGCAGCGATCTCAGCGGTGCAAGGCTCGATGGCGCGAAACTGGGATCGGTCGATATCAAGAGTGGAGGCGGCCTGGCTACCGGGCGCAGGTGGCCTGTCAATCTGAGCGGGGCCAGGCTTGTCGGCGCCAGCCTGATCGGCACCAACCTCCGTGATGCCAATCTCGCCCATGCCGACCTCAGCGGCGCCGACCTGACCAATGCGATTCTGATCGACGCCAATATGGCCGGAGCAGTTCTGGACGGAGCGAAGCTGGAAGGCGCCATTCTGCCCGCTGACATGGATGATGATTGACAGCGCACTCAGCAAGGAGGGAGCACGGATGCAGGGACCGAATCAGGCTGGTTTTGTCAGGCGTTCAAGCTTGACCTTGTGGGCAGCATCCTTCGGGCCGCGCTCGTAGGCGTCGATCCAGATCAGCTTCCTGAGTGATCGGCTGACACCGTGCGGCTGAAGCTTGAAGTGCCCGGAGACCTCCGACCTCCATCCGAGCGTCCAGCCGCCGGCATGTCCGTTTGACGGCGATTGACGCCCGAACCGATCGGCCGGCGCCGCCAGCCGTTCAACGCGGAACAGGGAGGTCTTCTTGCGGTTCTGGGATATCCGGCGCGGACTATGGTTCAGCTGCCGGGCATCCATGTGCTTCAGCTCGGAGCGCTCGGCACTCTCGGCGGTGGCACGGTAGAGAACAAGCAGCCGGACGAGATCGTTCACCTGTCCGGCCATGGTTTTCATATCCACACCGTTGATCAGGTGGCCATAGCAGTCTTCCGGGGTGCCGAGGTGCCATATCACGCGGCCCTTGACCTTGTCCTGTCCGGGATGCGTGATCACGGCCGTGACCCGGTGCCCGGTTTGCAGACCGGGCATCAGGAAGATCGCCCGCACCTCTCCATCCCCCAGGAGCACGGATCTGTGAGGCAGATCGATGTACCAGGTGCCGCCCGCGCTCAGAGCCCGCTCCAGATAACCTTTCGAATCCGAGGGAGGTCGGGCGTCGGCCAGCAGCTGGACCAGGGCGGCGTCGGGCTGCACCGCGGTGATCGTCTCGACATCGATATCCGCCCGTCCGGCGAACTCATGCGGCCAACCCGGCGCCCCCGCGCCGCGCCCCAAGAACGGCAGCAGTTCCGCAAAGCAGGCAGCCTCCATGAACCACGGCCACATCCGCTCGCCGTTCCTGAAACGCCCCCTGGAGCCCAGGCCCGCGGCACGCATCCTGAACGAGAAGTCGTTGGACTGGATCGTCAGCCGATAAGCCAGATGCCGGACGATATCGAGCTGATCCAGATAGTCGCCCGCCTTTTTCATCCTGGCGAAAGTTTCGATCTCGGCGGCGATCTCCGGCCCGTTCGCTTCCCTGATCGGCCCCTCAGGACCAACCAGGTGCTTCCAGTTGTTGATTGTCTGTTCGATATAGTAATCGAGCCAGGTCAGCATGGCGAAAGCCTGTTGTAGTCCCAATTCGTCAGTGCGCCACCTGTATCTCCACCCTGTGCTGCTGCCACTAATACCTCCATCCATAGTCAAATGTCTTTAACAAACCGGCTCAACTCCTGTGACGATCATGGTGTCGGCACAAACACAGGAGCTTTAAATACCCTTTCAACATCATGAAATTCATAGCATTCCACGTTACCGATGTTAACACCTGACCGGCAGTCTTGGTCAGGGTGCCAGTTCCCTGGTTCAGCCAGTTCCGAATGAAACCGAAGTTCCGGCATTAATCTCGCGTTAATCATAACGGCGGCAGAGTCATCGGCAACGGTTTCCCGCGCGAGTGGCTCCCGCTTCTGACACCGCGCCTCGCAGAGATCTTTCAAGCAACTGTCAAAGCCCGGTAAATGACCAACAAATCCGAACTGGGAGCGGTGCTGGCGACCTGCCGCGGTACCTTCCTGATGACCGCGCTGTTCAGCTCGGTCATTAACCTCCTGATGGTGGTCCCGTCGCTCTACATGATGCAGGTCTATGACCGGGTGCTGCACAGTCACAGCGAGGCCACTCTGTTCATGCTGACCCTGATCACGGTCGGCTTGCTGGGAACCATGTCGCTGCTCGAGGTTTTCCGGTCGCGCATCCTGGTGCGGATCGGCGGGCGGCTCGATCAGAGGCTGGGCGAGCGGGTGCTGGCCGCCCAGTTCAGCGGCAGCCTTCAGCGCCTCGACGGCAATCCCGCCCAGGCGATGCGCGACTTCGACACGGTGCGCCAGTTCCTGACCGGCTCCGGCATCTTCGCCTTCTTCGACGCGCCCTGGGCCCCGATTTTCCTGGCGATCATCTTTCTGCTCCACCCCATGCTGGGCTTCATCGCGCTGGCCGGCGGCGGTGTGCTGCTGGCGCTCGCCATCGCCAACAACGCCGTCACCAGAAAGCCGCTGGAGGTTGCCGGCAAGATTTCCTCGGCCCTGTCCGGGGCGATCGACAGCAGCATGCGCAATGCCGAGGTGATCGAGGCGATGGGCATGTTCCAGAACTTCCGGCACAGGTGGGCGGCCAGGCAGGGCGATGTCCTGCGCCTCCAGGCCCAGGCAGCGGACTGCGCCGGAGTGATCATGGGCCTCACCAAGTACACCCGCCTGCTGCTGCAGACCGCCATGCTCGGCGGCGGCGCCTGGCTCGCCATTCACGAGCAAATGTCGGCAGGCTGCATCATCGCTTCCTCGGTGCTGATGGGACGGGCGCTGGCCCCGGTCGAGCAGGCCATCGGCATCTGGAAACAGTTCCTCGGCACCCGCGTCGCGTACCGCCGCCTGAACGCCCTGCTGGGGGCGACCAGGGGAGCCGCCGGACGGAGCAATCCGCCCCGCCCCGTGGGTGCTGTCAGCGCCGACGGCATCCACGCGACACCTCCCGGCCGTGACATTCCTTCCTTGTCGGATCTCACCTTCGAACTCGGCGGCGGTCAGGTTCTCGGCATCATCGGACCCAGCGGGGCCGGCAAATCAACCCTCGCCCGCCTGCTGGTCGGGGCCTGGCGGCCCGATGCCGGTACCGTCCGGTTCGACGGCTCCAACCTCCAGAGCTGGGACGCGGAAACCCGCGGCAGCTTCGTCGGCTACCTGCCGCAGGATGTCGAACTGTTCGATGGCACGATTGCGGAGAACATCGCGCGGTTCGGGACCCTGGACGGCGAGGCGATCGTGGCGGCTGCTAGGCGGGCCGACGTCCATGAGCTTATCCTGAGGCTGCCGCAGGGATACGACACTCCGATCGGCAGGGGCGGCAGCGCTCTCTCGGGCGGGCAGCGCCAGCGCATCGGTCTGGCGCGCGCCGTGTTCGGCAATCCGGCGATCGTCGTGCTGGACGAACCGAATTCCAATCTCGACGACGACGGCGAAGCGGCCCTGGTGCATGCGGTCTCCCAAATGAAGGCAACCGGAACGACTGTGGTCATCATCTCCCACCGCCCGAGCATCCTCAGTGCCACCGATCGGATCATGGTCCTTGATGCGGGGAAGATCCGTCTGATCGGGAGCCGCGCCGAGGTTCTGGCGACGGTCACCAGGCCCATCGTCACCGCCGGCGGACGAGCCGCTGACCAGCCCACCGGAAACCAAACGGGCCCTGCCCGTCAGGACGGCGCCGTTCCCCGTGACCGGCTCGCATCTGGGCACGGCCACTTTGAACAGCAGGCAGTTTGATATGAGCGATCTGATCGAAGTTTTCGCCACCTCCGCACCGCAGAGGGCTACGGGATCCACCGGGAAGCCGGCCTACCCGGTCTCCAGCCGCGGCCTCGTCATGGCGGGCGGCCTCGTGATCGCCGTCAGCTTCGGCAGTCTGGCCGCCTGGTCCAATAGCGCCCGTCTCGGTACCGCTGCCATTGCCAGCGGCACCCTCGCGGTCGATAGTCACAGAAAGTCGGTGCAGCACCTGCAGGGTGGCATCATCCGGGAAATTCTGGTGCGCGACGGCCAGCGCGTGACGGTCGGCGACATCCTGCTCCGGCTCGATCCGACCCAGAAACAGTCGCTGGTCGATATGCTGCGCGGCCAGGTCGATCTGGGACAGGCCGAGGAGGCCCGGATGATCGCGGAGCGTACCGGAGCCCGGTTCGTGGAGTTCCCGCCCCAGCTGCTGGAGCGCGCCCGCACTGAGCCGGGTCCGGCATCCATCCTGAGCGGTCAGAGAAGTCTGTTCGAGAGCCGCCGGCAAGCGCAGGACGGCCAGATCGCTATCCTGCGCAACCGGATTGCCCAGTCCAGGCAGCAGATCGAGGCGATGCGGGTCCAGGAAAGCGCGAAGCGGACCCAGAGCGCGCTGATCGAGAAGGAGTTGTCCGGGCTGCGCGGCCTGGCGGCGCGGGGCAATGCTCCCGGCAACAAGGTGCTCCAGTATGAGCGCGAAGCCGAACGGATTGCGGCTGAGCGGGGGGAGATCGTCTCGAGCATGGCGATGGTCAGGCAGGGCATCGGCGAGGCCGAGCTGCAGATCGTGCAGATCGGAAGAACCTTCCTGGAACAGCTGGAAACCGATCTCAGGAAGACGCAGGCTTCCCTGTTCGAGTCCACGCAGAGACTGGAAGCGGCACAGGCGGACCTTGCCCGTCTTGAGGTCCGTGCTCCCTACGCGGGCACCGTGGTCGACATGGCTCACCACACCGTTGACGGCGTGATCACTCCGGGAAGCCGCATCCTCGACATCATCCCCGACGGCGATCAGATCGTGGCGGAGGTCCAGATCAAGCCCAGTGACATCGACGGCCTGGCGGTCGGGATGCCGGCCGAGATCCGCTTCACCTCCTTCAACCAGCTCGAGACGCCGGTCAGGCACGGACAGGTACTCTCCATCTCGGCCGACCGCCTGACCGATCCGAAAACCGGGGCGCCCTACTACGGCATGCGCGTTCTGGTCAATGCCCGGGACGGGCAGGAGGGTCTCGAAATCCTTCCCGGCATGCCGGCGGAGGTCGTGATCGAGAAGCGGGAGCGCACCCTGATTTCCTACCTTCTCCAGCCGATGCGCGAAACGATCGCCCAGGCAATCAAATGAACCGGCTTGTCTTTCCGGGCTTGTAACCGCGCGGAGCTCCGGAACACAAATCCCGACACGGAGAGGCGCCCAGGTGGGACTGCAAGGGAAGCGCGCTGCATTCTCGCTCCCTTGAAGGGATGAGTTATGAGGGAGCGGATGACGCGCGGACAGTGGCACATCCCGGATCGCGCACATCCTGCACAGGGCGCCTGGCATGACGCTGGACCTGATGATGCGTGGCAGCTCTTCCGCCTGCTATCCCACGACAGGCTGGAGCACGATCACTGGGCAATGCCGATGCGGCAATACGTGCTGAATATTCCCCCCGCACTCGCTCCATGGCTCTTTCAGGGGCTCCATGTTATGTCTCCGGCCTCAACTATACCCTTTTCAAATTCATGCGCAGACAACGAGGGTGTCAGTGACGCCACCTGATCAGAACCGATCAAGATCTTCAAACAGGTTTCCAGCTGGCCAAGAGCCACGACAGCACGGCGGTGCCGGGCGGGCGGGCAGTGGACGCGGCAGGAGCGGCAGCGACAACGCCATGGCGAAGCACACCCGCTACCTGGAACTTGCCCGGCAGGCCAAGGCGGCCGGCGACGAGGTAGCAACGCAGCACAACCTTCAGCATGCCGAACACTGGTATCGCGCGATGATGGCCGATCGGCGGACCGGGGACGATCAGCAAATGGCAATCGACGATGAGGTTCTTGTCGACTGAGCCGATAGGGAAGCGGTGCCGACATGCGCTATCCGGCTTGGCTCAATCACGCGGAAATGGCCGGACGTTTCAGGTCGGTTGCGGATCATGAAAATATCCTGCCATGAAGCCGGATAGACAGGACGTGCTGAGTACGCAGAGACCGTCGCCGACAGAAGTGTCGGATCCTTCACGATCAGCATCGCCGCCGGTCCGCTTGAAGCTAACGGGATTGTCGTCTCCATGCTCGATCGAATGTTTTGCTAAGTGTAGCCTCAGTGCAACCACAATCTCAAAATCGGCCGAGGATGCTGGCTGCTCAGCGCGTTTGGCTTGTCACCTAATCGGGCCAATGGCAATGGGAGAGAAGACTGCCGATGGTGGCAGCCTGTTCGAGGGAGGTTAAGGATGAACCAGGCGGAACTGATTGCTGCTGTTGCGGAGCGCACCGGGCTGACCAAGGCCGATGCCGGCAAGGCGGTCGAGGCGCTGGTAGGCACGATCACCGACACGCTCAAGCAGGGCGACGAGATCCGTATCTCAGGCTTCGGCACCTTCGGGATCTCCGAGCGCGGCGAGCGTCAAGGCCGCAACCCTCAGACTGGTGCGCCGATCACGATCGCGGCGTCCAAGGCCGCCAAATTCAGCGCCGGCAAGGCTGTCAAGGACGCGCTCAACGGCGGCTGAGCGCCTCTGATGCACCGGCGGCCCGGGGGCGGAAGCGGGGAAAGACCTTGATGGATCGTGATCAGGCACGCACCGACTATCGCAGGATCCTGGCCGGCGTTGTCCGCCACCATCAGGCGCTGGACCGCCACGTCACCAGGGCCGCGATGGCGCGTGTCGCGAAGCGGCTTGGCCTGAGGGTCAAGGGCGGCGTCATCGAGGCCGATGACGATGAGATGGCTCTGGTATCCGATCTGGCGGTCTACGGCCGCGTCGCCGGATCGAGCCGGGCGATCGACCGCTACGCCAGGGCGGTCTCGGGATCGCTCGACGCTTTCGACCAGGAACTGGTCAGGGCTCTGAGCCGGAGCTGGTTCTCCATCCTCCGGCTTACCGAGCGGCATCCCGTGGCCGGCTGGTACGCCGACGACCTTCTGCTCGAGCGGGCTGGGCTCTGGCTGATGAACGAGGCTCTGGAGCAGTCGGCACGCGAGGGTATGAGCCTCGGCATCCGGCTGTTCGAGTTCGGCGGCTTCGTTCTCTCGACCGGCGCCGCGGCGCCGGTCACGGACGCCTGGATGGACGCTCTGCGCAACGATCTTTGGACGCGGCGCAAACCGGGGGCGCTGACCGATGCCGAAGTCGTTACACTGTACCGGCTGACGATGGCGCTTGGACTGGTGGCACGGCACAGAAACGCTCTCGACGGCCCGGTCTGAAGTGCCGCTGCCGGGCCGGCATCCTGTCCCGGCACCGGCGCCGGGCCAGCGTCTCACCCGACAGTTGGAGAAAGTTAGATGAACCCCAGCAGCCCGACCGTTTCTTCCGAAGAGATGGTCACCCTGACCGGCCGGATCACCGCCGCCTACCTGCGCGGTAACGTCCTGTCGGCGGCCGACATCGCGAGCGTGATCGGCATCGTTCACGGATCGCTCCTGCAGCTCGGTCAACCGGTGCCGCAGCAGGAGGAAACCCGGAAGCCGGCGGTACCGATCCGCCGATCGGTCACGGCCGAGTACATCGTCTGCCTGGAGGACGGCAGGAAGATGAAAATGCTCAAGCGGTATCTGCGCACGACCTACGGCCTGACGCCGGACCAGTACCGGTCAAAGTGGAACCTGCCGGCCGATTACCCGATGGTGGCGCCAGCCTACGCCGAGGCGCGCAGTGTGCTTGCCAGGGCAAGAGGCCTGGGCAGGCGCCGCCCGGAGCCCGAGCCGACTCCTGTCCCGAAAAAGCGCGGCCGTCCCAAAGTAACGGCCTGATCGTCCGCACCTCGGCTCCGCGCACCGGTGATGACCGGGACATCGCTGTCGTCAGTGGCGTAGGTCGGTGACCTTGAGCGCGTCCCACATCCAGCCGAAATCATAGGCTGGATGATCCTGGGCCAGGCTGCGGCGCGCGGCGCCGTTCTCCAGGTATTTCAGCCACTCCACCACCTTTCGGCGTCCGGCTTTGGACCGGGCCGCCTGCTTCGGGCTCCTGCCATCCAGCATCGGGATCGGCTGGGACAGGATCTCGCGGTAATGACGGTCCTCCACCTCGTGCAGCAGCGCCGCCATTTCTTCCGGCGGCAGCGGTGGCTCGGATGGAGAGCGATCCTCTCCGGCGGCCGCGTGCTCAGCCATCGCCTGCTCGGGCGTCTGCAGCGCGGTCAGCGGAGCCTTGGCCAGCGAGCCGAGCACCTCGGCCAGCCAGCTTTTCCCGCGCTCGGCGCGCTCCACTGAGTTCGTCTGCAGCACCACGGCGGTCGGATCCAGCCGGACCGAGCCGAGAACCCGCCCGCCCTGCTCGTCATATGTCTTGATCATCACCGCACCGGATGAGGCGCCCGGCACAGCACCGGCCGGCGGTGCGTCGGTCAGCCATGTCCAGGCCGGCTGACCGGGCTCGTCCCGGACCAGATCCGGCAAGCCGTCGAGGCGGTTCTCGATCTCGCCGGACCGGGCGGGATCCTGGATTGGAAACTGTGTTTCCGAGAAGATCAGCTTGTCACCGTCGAAGTTGACGAGGTTGGGCATCGACTGACCCAGGACGCTGCGCAGGGAACGGATCAGCCACGCCTGGGTGAACAGCGGCGCCATCTCGCCGAGAATGGCGTCCGCCACCGGATACTGATCGATGTCGCCGATCGGGACGCCCTCCTGCCTGGCCCGCCGCTTGACGCTGCGGGCGAAGCTTTTCCGGGCCTGGGTGAACTCGTCGATCAGGGCGCCGCTGTCCTCGAACGTCAGCGGCACGACGCCGCCGGCCATATGGATCTCGGAGCCGACCGGCAGCATCCGGGCGGCGATGCGGTCCCACTGGGCGAGGCCTTGGGAGGCCAGCTTGTCCCTGACCTGGATCGGCTCGCCGCCGCGGATCAGATCGCGGGCCATGAAGTGGCGGCCCGGCGTGGTGCCGACGACCTCGTAGAGGCTCATGACCGAGCGGCGCAGGGCCTCCAGGTAGCGCCTGACCGGCGCTGGTTCCTTCCAGCCGCGACGTTTGAGATAATCGTCGATGACGTTCTGACCGTCGGGCTCAAAATCGCAGGTCACGAAGTCCTCGAAGGCGCAGCCGATGAGCTGGGCATAACCGCCCTGTCCGAGTAGATCGAATAATTCGTCCGGCTCAAAGTCGAACTCGTCGAAGGCCGGTTCGAGGTGCTCCGCAACGATGGCATCGAGACGGCTGCACCATTCCTCCCGCTGCGCCCACTTCATGACGGCGGCGATCGCCTTGTCGTGAGCTGAAATCCGCATGTCGCCCCCCAGCCGATTGGTCATCGGGTGGAACAGTAGCGAATCCACAACCATCCGGCAAAGGTGTCTGGAGAGTTGAGGGCAAGGTATCTGCGGTGGCCGAAGCTGCCCATGAGCTGCTCTGTCAGGGGACTGCGGGCGCGGCCATTGGCGGCCGACCGACGCTCTCCTGAAACCCGCCGTCTCATCCGCCCTCCCCCGTGCTGGATGGCGGTGCTATCGGCAGCCAGTGTGACGGCCGCAGGATCCGGCGTCCGTCGTGCCACGCCGGCGCGTCGAGGCCGCCGATGCGGCCGTGGCTGGCCATCACCGGATGCCCGGCCCAGACCA
>ERZ501005.67-NODE-67-length-25613-cov-25.871038_pt1 | contig 25613 bp, 24 predicted proteins | sample MGYA00248830_ERZ501005 | MGnify/ENA primary metagenome ERZ501005 (study PRJEB25958, sample SAMN03398565) | human skin metagenome | study: EMG produced TPA metagenomics assembly of the Human Skin Microbiome Metagenome (human skin metagenome) data set. | reverse complement strand
AACTACTGATGAATATTTACCAAAATTAGTTTAGTGTTTTCTGTCGTGTGCAGAGTGTATTCATAATAAACCCTTATATTTGAGATTATTTACTGAAGATTTATTTATTAAATTTTGAATAATACATTATGTCAATAATTGAATATAAAATAATTAAAAAAGGCATAATAGATTTTCTATTATGCCTTAAATAGTAAGTAGCATAAAATTTAGACCATATTGTATGATAAGTAATCTTATTGATTGGTTGATAGAACTGATATACCATCAGGGACTATAAAAATGGTTTCCTACCCCTCTTTACCACCTTGGTAGGTTGTTCAAGGTTAGACTCCGTGAACATCGGTATCATACCCTTGTCTTTATCTATGATTTGCTGATTTCGCCAGCGTTTGGCATTGGCAATCGTTGTACCACTGACACCCAAGCTTTCTTTGATATCTTTATAGCCTAGCCCATTATCGAGTAGCTTGAGAATTTTTTCATAGTTTTTGGTATTAGGTTGTTTGCCTTTATATTTTCTGGCATATTCAGCAGGATTTTGGGCTTTGAGATTATCAATGCCTTGGCGCTGACGATATCGGCGTTTTTCATAATCTTCTCTTGCGCCACTTGCCCAGACTTCAAATAATAGAGTATCAATCAAATTGAGTGAGGGGTCATCTTGATATTTGATGTCTAATCGTCGATGAGTCGTTGGTAGACTTAATACTACCAATTTAATGCCATTGGCTTTGAGCCTGCCGTTTAAGATATCCCAGTCATTGTTATTTAGACGGGTAAGTCTATCCATGCTTTCGATAAGTAAAATATCGCCTCTGCCATTTTCATCGATTTCACTATTCTCAATTAAGCGAGAAAGTTCGGGTCGGTCAAGTTTGGTGCCACTCATATTTTCAATATAGTAATGAGATATTTCTCGGTTATAACTGGCAACCAATTCTTTAAGTGACTGTTTGGCTCGTTCGGCATCTTGTTTGTTGGTACTCGCTCGCAAATACGCAAAAATCCGCATTTTTTATCCTGTTAGGGTGTGCAAATAAGACTAATTCTTTTAGGATGGTAATTTACCAATAAACGAGACAAAACAATAGGATTTTTAAGGGGGTTTTATTGTCTTGGTAGGATATACCCATTTAAGACAATTAAGATCATTAGCATGGCTTTAAAAATGAAACTATTAGAAGTTGAAAAGATTCTGTCTGCCATTTAAGCAAAACAAAATTTCATTTTTAAATAATTTATATAGTAAACTAAGCTAATTATCAAAACTACTCGATTAGTCAATCTATGATAAATTTTATTTTGGTCAGCCTTCGTGTTCATCTTAACATCTATCATTTCGGATTATTACTACTAATAGTAGTGGTACCAATTATCAGCATCATTAAATTTAAAACCAAGGATGTTATTTTTACTCGAGAGTTTGGTCAGCCCATTATAACCATACAATATTATATGCTGGGAAAACTAAAAGCAGCTGAAAAAACCATGATTCGTCAGATGATGGCTGATAGGAATAATTCACCAAATGATATTGCTAAACGATTCGGAGTTAGTCGCTCGACTGTGTATAGTATGGCAAAGGGAGTAACCTTATCACCACCTATCAAAAACTAAATTAGAACTATATTAATAGTTATTTAAAACCAAAATAATACCAAATTAATAGCATTAGAGGCTCTTACTAGTTGCTCAGATTGTTAAAACATGGTTGCTTGTTCATCATCAAGGTAGTCTTTCCATATCCTCTTTGAAAACTTTTTAGGCTCTTTCTTTAGCCATTCAGTCATATGTTGCTTCCAAGCAGCAGTTGATTGATTTGCTGGACTGCTCGCACTTACCAGATTACTATAATCCGCTATAAATTTTTTGCTATTTACAATTCTAGAAAGCTGTTTATCTGTATATTTGATTAAAGCATTATCTGTCTTATCATTGTTTTTTTCAATATTTGTTGATTTATTATTTATTTCTTTTTCACTCTTGTCTTCAAAACTAAAAATTAAGTCTGTCGCTATTCGACCATTTTTTTTGACTTCATACTTAATACGATAGGGTGTTTGCTCATGGATGTTGGCAATTGCTGAATCAATGACCCTTTTTCTAAAGTCCGTTAATCGTGGATAGGTTTCTACGCAGTTAAATACTTCCCTTAAATATTCAATCGTAAAACTCTTTTTTTTGTGTTTTTGGTGCATACAGCTCGCAATCAAGTTAAATAAGATAATACCATAGCACCCCAAATTGACCACCAATTGCCTTTCATATTTAGTGAATGGGTTAGCTTTATCAAAGACACTTAGCATATTGATGACCTCATCGTGCAAATCAACATGAACTTCCCCTAATCCATCTTGATAAACTGACATGGTAAACCATACGACTTGGTGTTTTACCTTTTTATCTTTACTGACCATTCTTGAGTTTTTAGAGAAATCCCAAAAAGAATAACTTTTTTGGGTTAAGGCACTACAAGCTACTGATAATTCTGCATAAGCATTTTTGTTTTTTTCGATGCCGTATTCTTTCATAAAACTGATAGCGGAAATAGTAAATGTTTTCTGATACGGGTTGGTATCTACCGCTTTTCTCACCAAGGGTGATAAGAACATAATCAATCGTCTTTCCATGAGATTTAAATCTGATATTGCGGTAACGAGTCGATTTTGCATGACAATTAAATGTTCGCCATAGATGGTTGCTCTATTGTCTTTTAAATCACTTGTACGATTTGTAATAGGGTTTACAGGTAAGTTTGCACTAGAATCTAAAGTTTCATTGGATTGTGTAAAATTAGCGTTTGCCAATTGCTCCAGAGATTCCACCATTTTCTTGATTTCATGGAGTTTTTTATCAAAAATTGATTTATTGCTCGCATCATTCATTCTTTAAAGCTCCAAGGTCTCTTAACTATTTAAAAAAAGGTATGATTTCCTAAATCTCAATAATACGATTTACTACACAACAATAAGAGCAGCCTAAATGTCGCCCCTTTTTTTGTCGTCATATAATTTATAGTAGCAGAACGTTCAACCTTGATTAAAAACATTTAAAATCATATAGTTATAAATAATATAACAACAAAAAAAGGGGGTTTTTATGTTATAGAATTAAGATTAACATGCCAAAAAAAATATAACAACGACATTTTAACAATAAAATCGTCATATACCCTTTTTTTGTTGTCATATTCCGCTTTTTTCACCCTTTTTTTGTCGTCATATACCCTTTTTTTGTCGTTATATACCCTTTTTTTGTCGTTATATACCCTTTTTTTGTCGCTATAAGATTTTTAAAAATAAATATAAATAATTGATTATATTATAAAAAAACAGATAAAAAAAAAGGGATAAAAGCTTTAAAAAGCTTTGAAAAGCTTTAGAAAAATAAAAAAGGGATTTTTTAAAAATTAATTCTTAAAAACTCCCTTTTTAAGCCATAGTCACTCATTTAGTGATTATCAGAATCTACTTTTCTTATAAGTTCTCATCTGACTTTAAAAGTTTATAAATCACAGATTTCACAATCTCCAGTGATTTTGAATTAGGCTGTAGCAAGATTGATGAAAGAGCAGAATGCGATTCCATTGCCTGAATCACCGCATTCATCACGGCTGAAGGTAAATTGCCTTGCATGGCGATAGATTCTTCATTGAGTCGAATCTGCATCATGACATTTTCATCTTTCTTGATGATATTGACCAAATGATTGATATAAATTTTCTGCTCATCGGGCGTTGAAGTATCACCAAAAGCATCAGAAATCATTTTGATAATCACCTTGAGCTGTTCGAGCTGTCTTGGCGATAATTCTCCATTCTTAGTGCCTAGTATCGGCTGAAGTACCAAACCATCGTTATCTTCACCCTCTCCGCCGTTATTGCCCCCTTCTTCGCCACCTTGAGTCACTTTTTCAATAATATCATAGCCACGTAGGATAAGACCTGAAATATCAACTTCTTCAACAGGGACACCATCTAAGCGTTTTGCCAGTAGCTTGCAAAAATCCGCAAAGTTTTCCAAATCACCATCGCCTAGGTTAATAAGCTGTGAGACATAAGCGTAATAACGTTCAAATTTACCCAAGTCGCTTTTGAAGCGTTGCAAGTTCTGTAGCTTTTGGTCGTATTCCTTACGTCTAAATTCCGCTTTCTGTACGCCATCTTCGTCGCCTTTGGCTTGGGCGGATTTTCCAGCAGTAATAGCATCGTCTATGCCTTGACGAGCATCTTTGAGTTGGCTGTTGTAATTTCTAACGATTGGGTCAAGAGCGTCGTATAAATCCGCATGGGTGGTGTTTTTGGCATCGGTACTCAGTAGTGATTTGGCAGTTTTAAACCGTGCATTTTTAAATTTCTCAATATCGCTTTGGGTATATAGATGAGCGTCATCAAGGTTTTGTTTGGCGGTAAAGACGATATTGGGGTCTTGTACTTCGGTGATTTCTGCTCCATTATCGTATTTTTTAAAGCAAGATACAATCCACTCAGGGTCATTGACAAAGTCAATCACAAAGGTGGTATCTTTGCCGCTGGCAGTGCGATTGAGTCGAGATAGGGTTTGCACCACTTCGACTTCATTGGCAATCTTCTTGTCCAGGTACATGGCACATAGCTTGGGTTGGTCGAAACCTGTTTGAAATTTATTGGCGACTACCATTAGGCGATATTCAGGACGGTCAAAGGCTTGTTTTAAATCTGGGGTAGGCAAACCAACATTGGCATTAGACTCAGTAAATTCTTTATCTTCTGCAACATCAAACACCCCTGCAAATTCATTGTCCAATACCTCGTCAGTGTCATGACGGATATCGCTACCTTTGAGTGAGCCTGAGAAGGCAACAATCGCTCGATAGTCTCGATATTCACTATGCTCTTGCAAATATCTGTCCAATGCCAGCTTATACCGCATTGCCGCAGGACGTGAACTGGTGACAATCATGGCTTTGGCACGTCCACCGAGTAGATTGGCGACATTTTTGTGAAAATGCTCAAGAATAAATATCACTTTTTGGGTGACGTTGGTGGCATGAAGATTTTTCCAGCGAGCAATGGTGCGTTTGGCGGTTTTTTTATCGACTTTTTCATCATTGATGGCTTCTTCGCTTAGGTTGTAAGCGGTTCTATAAGGGGTGTAACCTTGGAGTACGTCTAGGATAAAGCCTTCTTCAATGGCTTGTCGCATGGTGTATTTATGAAAGGACTCGGGTAAGTTATCATCAGTTGCTGGCTGTCCATTGGCGGTACGCCCAAATAACATCAAAGTCGAGTGTTTTGGGGTGGCAGTAAAGGCAAAATGGCTGATATTAGCCGATTTGGTGCGAGAGTTCTGCAATAAGGTCAGCAAGTCTTCTGCGGTCATGGCTTCCATATCGGCGGTACTGTCGAGCATGAGAGCTGCTTGTAGTTTAGCGGCTTTTGAACCTGTCTGTGAATTGTGGGCTTCATCAATAATGACAGCAAATCTATTATTGCTTAGGCTATTTTCTGTCAAAATGGCTTCTAGTACATACGGAAAAGTATCAATTGTCACGATAATGACAGGCTTTCCTGATAACAGGGCTTGTGCCAGTTGTTTAGATTTGGATAGACCGCTGTTTTGTTTTTGATTGCGGTTAATGGGGGCGATTAAGCCTTTTTGGTGGTCGATTTGTTGAATCGCTTCTTGCAGTTGGTCATCGAGTACGGTGCGGTCGGTGACCACAATTGCCGAATGATAAAAAGGCGAGCCATCTTCAAAGCGTAGCTTGGTAAGAGCATGACATAGCCAAGCAATGGTGGCGGTTTTGCCTGAGCCTGCACTGTGTTCGCACAGGTAGTTTTTGCCCACGCCTTGGTGTTTGATATCGGCTATCATGTTATTGACCGCATTAAACTGGTGATAACGTGGGAAAATCAGCCGTTCTTGCTTATGCCAGTTGCCTTGTAAATCAACCACGTCTTTTTTCTCGATATACACAAATTCATGGAAAATGCGTAGCCAATTGTCCCTTTGGCAGACATAATCCCAAAAATAAGCCACGGGATAATCTTCGCCTTTGGCTTTATCAGCAGGGGCATTGCCTGCGTGACCATTATTGCCTTTGTTAAACGGCAAAAAATGCGTCGCTTTGCCCTTTAATTCGGTGGTCATGTAAATAAGGCTTTCACTCATGGCAAAGTGCACAATCGCCCCATGTCGTGGCATGAGTAGCCAATGGGTGATATTTTTCTCTTTAGGCAAACGGTCGGTGCGATACTGTTCTTTGGCGTTTTCAACCGCTTGGTTAAATTCGGTTTTTAATTCAACGGTTGCCATCGGTATGCCATTGATAAAAAACACCAAATCAATCGCCCGATTGTCCCCTGCATAGCGTAGCTGTGGCACTACTCGTAGGATATTGGCGTTATATCGCTCGATAACGGCTTGATTGCGGGCATCTTCGGGAGCAGACTCGGTCATGCTAATCGGCTTGCACCCTGCGATAGAAAAGCCCTTTTTAAACACGTCGATGGCATCTCGGCTTTTAAGTTCGCTTGATAGGCGTTCTACGACCTTGTCACGGGTTTTTAAGCCGTTGAGATTGACCAGTTTGTCCCATTCTTTGGGCTGGGTGGTTGTTATCCATTGTTCGACATCTTCAGGATACAGGGCGGTTGCGACATCGTAGCCACTGGTATGACCGACGCACCAGCCGTTTTGCTCGAGTTTTTGTACTATGTAGTATTCAAATTCGCTTTCGCAGTGCGAGCGGTCAAAAATTAGGCTCATGATGTTTTCCTTGCTAAATTGGCAACTAGCTGTTTTCCTTGTGCGGTTAGTTGATATTTTTGTTTTGGACTATTGGGTTTATCTGGCAATGTCATCTCTATTAAGTGTTGGGCTAACGCTGGCTTAATGTAATTTTTGGAGAATGTCGGGCGACTTTTCGCTTGTAGTTTCTCCATTAATTCGGTGGTAGTAAAAGCTGTGTCTGTTTGTTTGCCAAATCCTAACAATAAATTGGCAACTTGGTCACCAACTTGTATTTCAGCTTGTATCTTATCTTGTCTTTCATCTTGTTTTTCATCGTGTTGTAAAAACTGCGGATGAATTGGCAAGCGAATCATAAAATAATCTCGGTCATCATTGGTTTCAAAAATCGGTAGGGGCGAGCCGTTGTTGTTCATGGCACGAAAGATTTTTGGCAACCCTGTCGCCCGTCCTTCGGTCAGCTCCAAGTCTTTGAGAAATTCGCCAATGCGTCGGTTGCGATTGCGACGAGCCATGACTTTGCCTTGTTGTAAATCGCTCAGTTTGATAGAACGGTCGGGCCCAGGATAGCTGATGACGACCAATTCGTCTTGTTCGATACGGATTTCGATGGGGTTTCGCTCTTCATACGAGCGATGATACACGGCATTGACCACGGCTTCTTCGACGGCGGTAAATGGGTAGTTAAAGTAGCGTTCGGCTTTGGCTTGGTTAGGGATTTTGATGACTTTTTCATGAATGTAGCGGTTTTTGATATAAGCTAGCACATCTTTGGTAATTTGCCCCAACGCCCCTTGAAAGATTTTTTCTTCAAAATCATCACCGCCTGCACCGTCAGGAAAATACACCACGTCAATTTGCAAATCGGCAAAAAACCGCTCGGGATGACGGTTAAAAAACAGCAATCCGACGTTTTTGGGGTAAGGCAATTCGGGGACACCGCCAATGACGTTTAACGCCCTGCCAAGCTCTTCTAGCGACATTTTTGGGGCTTCGATAGCAAGGTCGCTGTCAATCTCAATCAAAAACTCTCGCATGAGATGGGGTTCTAAATCTTCAATGCTGGCAGATTGGCAATAGCGGTCATCAAAGGGGATTTTGTTGGCTAGGCTCAGTAGTTCTTGTTCGTCTGCCCCTGTGGCTTTGACGGTGCTGGTGTGTTTGCGGATATAGTATGCCCATTCTTTTTGGTCTTTGCCAAGGCGAGTTTTGGCTTTGTAGGGTCGCATTTCGCCTGCATTGACCCATAGCACAAGGATTTTTTTGCCTTGAATGTCATAGACGGCGGTTTTTGAGTTACAAGGCGGGCTGATGTCGTTACGCTCAAGTTTTAGCAGTTCTTTTTGGATAGCGTCGATTTGGGCTTTATCGAGACCTTTTGGGGGCAAGATGGGCAGTCCGTCTTGTTCGGCGATTCCGATGATGATGTAACCGCTTCCAAGGTTGTGAAAGTCGTTGGCAAAGGCACAGATGGTATGCAAGATGGTTTCTGGATTGAAGCCTTCTTTGTAGTCGATACGTTCGCTTTCGACGGTGCGTTGGTTGAGTACGTCGTCGATGTTGATGGGGAGTGTGGTCGCTGTCATTGGGTTACCTTGATTTTGCCTGTGACGGCGTGTGAGATAACGCTGGTGCGGTATTCCTTTAACTGGTTGATTAGTTGTTGTTGTTTTTGGATTAGATTGTCGATTTTACTATTTTCAGTTTCAATAAAGTCGATAATTTTTTGTTGTTCTTCAAGTGGTGGCAATGTTGTCTTTACTGAACCAACTCTATCTATATTTAAATTTGATTGAGTGTTTTTTGTTGAAACCTGTTCTAAGGCAGGTAGTGAAGCTTTGAAGCTATATCTAAGAAAATCAAGTAATAAATTATCTTTAGGTGCAAAACCGATTATGCTATCAGGTGCATACGCATCAAAACCCAATATTGAAACATCGCCAATGTTAGCAGCAATAGCCATAATAAGTGTGCCTTTAGGAAATAATTGACTAACTGCTTTACCCTTTTCATTCAAAGTTTGAGAATAAGAAGAGATTAAATGTTTATTTTTAGCTATATCCCCTGTTTGTATAAATGGATAAATACCATCGTATAAACTAGGGTCATTTCTAGGTCTATGAGTGAATTTCCCACGATAAATTTTACAGATTTGCTTATAACTCGCTATATCCCAATGTTTCGGCACTTCCCCCAACCATTCCACGCCACTATTTTTCATTGGGGCATTGGGGTCTAAACCTTTGGTCACGGCATGAGAAATCACCGATTTTCGCTGTTCTTCCAATAACACAATCAATTGCTCTTGCTTGGCAATCAAATTATCAATTTTGGCGGTTTCATTATCCAAAAATTCGGCGATTTGGTTTTGCTCGTCAATATTTGGCAAAACAACTTCACTTTGGCCAATATCTTTGAAATTGATAGTTTGACGAATACCCGCACCCATAGATTTCATATGGAAGATATCGAAGATGTACAAAAGATATTCTAAATAAGCTTTGCTGTTACTATCATCTTTCGTATCTAAAACAATATAACCAGAACTAACAACAACATCAATTTTTGACAAAGCTGTTCGCAAACTCTTTAAATCGTAATTTAAGTTTAACGGATTTATCAAAAACTCACCTTGCAGTACTTCTTGATAATTGGCTTTCAATTCTTCAGTTAAATTAGCTCTATCTTCTTTAAAAACAACTTTTCCAAAACTGATTGCACCAAATGGCAATTCCATGTTTTGTGTATGTTGTTTTTCAAAAAAAACGTGTTTAAATTTGTTATTTGTCCAATGCTCAGGCACTTCCCCTAACCATTCCACACCACTATTTTTATAATTTGAATATGCATTAAAGTGCATAAAATCCTCATTTAAAATCAGATAAAATTTAGTTCTATATTAATACTAAATACTATTTAGCAAACTTGCCACTTCTGCCGATAATAGCTTAATCTCTGCCATTACCTCATTGGGATGTCGTGGCTTCTCGAACTGATAAAAATAACGGTTAAAGTTAATCTCATAACCCACTTTACCCACTTTGCCGTCTTTCTCATCGACAAAGCTCTCGTCCACCACCGCATCAGGGGCATGGGGCAACACTTCCGCCTGCATATAACGCTCGATATCGTCGTTTAACGCTACATTTTCAGTATCGGCTAGGTTTTTGTCCATCACCACCTCATTATCAACCCGTACAGGCTCTACCGCAGGATTGACCACCCCAAAATATGCCGTCAAAGCATTTACCAGACTTTTGGCAGGTTTTTTGATAGCTTGCTTTACCTCATCAAAAAATACGCTATACGCCACCGTTTTGTCACTAAATTTGGCAATTACAGCTTGTAGGGCTGATTTATCGGCTTCTTTGAGTTTGGCAAACTCTTTGCTCGCATACAAAGTCGCCGTGTTATCCGCATGAATCATCATATCCATGCGAAGCGGACGATTGACTTTGATTTGACGATAGCCAAATTCGGTATAATCAAAAATCTTACTCACCTCGCTTGGCTCAAAATCGGCATAAATGCGGGTAATCTCATCAATGGCATTTTGGTCGATTTGTACCCGCTTGTTACCCTCATTTTTTCGCATCGGACTGCCCATTTTGGTGGCATCAATCAGTTGTACTTTGCCTTGGCGTTCCGTGGGCTTGCGATTGGATAACAACCAAATATAAGTGCCAATGCCTGTGCGAAAGAAAATATCGGTCGGCAAGGCAATAATCGCTTCAACCAAGTCATTTTCGAGCAGATGACGGCGGATTTCAGAAGGACCAGAGCCTGCACCGCCATTAAACAAAGGCGACCCCGATAGCACAATCGCCCCACGTCCACCGCCGTTGCTAGGCAGTTCAAGCTTTGACGCAAGGTTTTGCAAAAACAGCATTGAGCCATCACTCACCGCAGGCAATCCCGCCCCAAACCGTCCGCCCAAGCCTTTTTCTTTATACTCACGCTCGACCGCTTTGGCATCGCTTTCCCATTTCATGCCAAAAGGTGGGTTGGAGCATTGATAATGGAAACGTTGCCCTGCAAATTGGTCATCAGAGAGTGTACTGCCCAATTTGATATTTTTGGATAAATCTCGGTTGGGGTCGCTGGTCAGTTTTTTAAGGAGCATCGAACCCAACGCCACTGCATGGGTCTCTGGCTGAATCTCTTGTCCAAACGGAATCAAAGTGGGGGCAACGCCATAGCGGTCTTGGTAGCTGTCGGCGTAGTTCATAATATCGGTTAAAAAGCCCGCTGTACCGCAGGTCTGGTCATACATGGTGCGAATCAGTCCGCCTTGTTGTTGCTCAAACAGTTCGTTATCGGGAGCTAACAATAAAGTCGCCGCCAAATGCACCACATCACGGGGGGTCATAAAGTCCTCTGACCCTGTACCCACTTCCGAACCAAAACGGGCAATCAAATGCTCGTACACATTACTCATAGTGCGGTCTGGCACGACATCGGGGTGCAAATCGATATTGGCGAAGCTATCACACACTTCGAGCAAACGCCCTGCTTTATCGAGTTTGACAATAATGGTATCAAAATCAAACTGCTCAAAAATCACCCGTACATTGTCAGAGAAGCTTTGAATATAATCTTCCAAATTAGCCCGAGTTTTTGTACCGCCCAAAGTTGCCAATGAATACTCGGACTTGTTGTAAAACGGGTTTTGGCTTGCCGATGTTAATAGGGCATTTTCATCCAAGTTTTTGCCAGCGACGTTTTTTGCCATTGCTAACACCGCAGGTTTAGTCGCTTCTAATTGGCATTCAAGACGGCGAAGCACGGTAAACGGCAAAATGATTTTGCCAAAATCCGTATGCCCAAAAGGTCCCCACAGCTTGTTTGCTATGCCCCAAATAAAATTAGCAAGGACGGTATCGGTTTGGTTAGGAGTGAGTGGTTTGTTCATAAATTTCTCGTGGTAAAGAGTAAAATTAAAAGATTGATAATTTTTTTTAGAACCAATATAGTTCTAATATGGTTTTTAAATAGTTAATAATTTAAACTTATTAAGTGTTTTTTTGGTTTTATATCTACTTCGCCTAGAAAGTTGTATAAAAATTTTGCGTGGCTGAATTTAATCGCAACCTGTTGTTAAATACCATAAAATTATATCAAATAACTTTCCTGTTGAAATGGTTCTAAAAAGGTTCTAATATAAAATCAATAAAACACTTTATTAGAACCATATCATAACTTAAGTGAGTCAACTATGATAATACTTATTGGCAGTCAAAAAGGCGGTTGTGGTAAATCAACCATCGCCATCAACATGGCAAGCTATCTTGCCAATCAAGGCAAAGATATTATGCTGGTGGACGCAGACCCGCAGCAAAGTGCCGCTAATTGGGTGAAAGACCGTGATGAAACGGATTTACCGAGTGTCCATTGTACCCAACGGTATGGCGATATCAAAAAAACTTTGAAAGATTTAAATGAGCGTTACGAATATGTGATTGTCGATGTGGCAGGGCATGATAGCAAAGAATTACGGACTGCTCTATTGGTTGCAGATGTATTGGTTATTCCGTTTCGCCCATCGCAGTTTGATTTGGACACCCTACCGCATTTAAGCGAGGTGATTGACCAAGCGTTAAGTTTTAATGAAAAGCTAAAATCTTACGGATTACTCACCCTAGCTCCCACCAATCCTGCCAATAAAGAAATCTATGAAGCGACTAGCTATTTACAAGACTTTCCACTGTTAACACCGCTTGCTACCATTATTCATGACCGCAAAGCCTACCGAGATGTATTATCCGAAGGCAAAGGGATTACTGAATCAAGCAACCCAAAAGCCAGTGATGAATTTAGCCAATTTATGCAGGAGTTATTCGCATGATTAAACGTCGAAACAATGCCTCCCAAAGCGAAGCGGATTTTATCGAAGGCTCATTAGCCCATCAGACCGTTGCATCATCTGAATCAGTGGGCGAGAGTTTAGACCCCAAAGCCCCAAGAAAATTTAAATCACATACCCTACAGCTTAATGAGTTTGAATATAACTTGTTGGTTGAATTGGCAGAAAAGTACGGGCAAACTCATAGCGGTATTATTCGTTATGCCTTAAAACAATTGGCAAATTCCAACTAAAACGGAACTAAAAAACACCTAAATATATTCTATATTAGTTTTAATTTAGTTCTATATTGGTTAGAGAGTATCACTAAAAGGAGTTTTGAATGGTTAAAGCTCCTTTTTTGTTTCTTCCTCAGATTTAAACTTCAGAATATCCCCAGCTTCGACATCTAAAGCCTCACACAACTTACTGAGCGTATCAAACTCAATACGAGTCGTATCACCGTTATAAAGCTTATGTAACGTTGATTTGCTGATATCTGTACTACGAACTAGGTCAGCAACCCGCATTCTTCTTTCAGCTAATAAAACAGGCAAATTACATATAATCACAATTTTTCCTTACTGGTAAGTAAAAAGTATTTGCCAGTCGGTACTTTTTAAGTTATATTGTACTTGTTGGCGAATACTTTTTATGTTTTGGTAAATATTTTTTCTTCGCTAGGAAAGTATTATGGCATAAATTACATCGCTATCAAAATAGCCTCAATAATTTTATTTAGTGAACAATAAGGAGTCATAAGATGAGCATTGACTTATATGAATTAAAAGAACAAGTACGAATTAAACAACGCATCAAAAAACAAGCTAATAACATTGCCAATCAGTTAATTGTAGACTTTGACATCCATGAAGGCTTTCAAATGGCGTATTTTTTAGCTGTTCCACAAGGGCTAGATAATTTTATGGCTTTGCGGGTTTGGTGTGAACGAGAGTTAGCTGAATTAAATAATTGTGATGAGAGTGGAGAATTAGATGACAGTATCTGTTTTGAGCAGTTGCGTACTATGTTCGTCAAATGCTTCCCGCAAACTTTGCTTGAAAGTGCGTAATTATTAGAATTTGAATTTTTTTGAAAATAAAGCGATGTGAGAGATTGATAAATTTAGGCAAGACTAATTTTGAAGTATTGCTATCAACAAATCGAGCATACCTATTTGCTTTTTTGTTACTCCAATGAGACTTTTTAGTTTTCTAGTATGTTTAGCTACTTTTAGTTATTTCCTATTCTAATAACCTCATATGACTGATAATTCGTGATAGAATAAATAGACATAGGTCTATCAATATATAAATTACTTACATATGTCGCAACCAAGCCATTAAAAGGACTTTTTATGAAACTACTAACTAAAATCACCGTATTAACATTCATTGTACTGACTAGCCAATTAGCTCAAGCCACAGGCGAAGAAATTAAAGGTAAAACGACTTGCTCTGTTCTGCAAAACGGCAAATTAATTAAAAAAGCTCCTTGTACCTACACGGGGTTAATCTTCGGGAGTATTCGCTATAATGAGACTTCTTACAACTTTAACATCCCTGGCTACGGTAAAATGAACAGTAGTATGACATCATCAGCCAAAACCGATGCCCAAGGCAATATGATTGAAGGTAAAGATGGGGTTGAATATGGAGATAGCAGTGTTACCTTAAATAATAAACCTGCTTCTCCCTTGCAACGAGATATGAAAACGCTCAAAGTCATTCCCGATACCATCTATTTTGAAAATAGTCAAAAACTTGAGAAAACATCCCTCAGTTGCATGCAACAGACCAAAACCAAGCTTGAAGTTTGTATCCCTGTTAAAGATGGTTTTTTAGGGGGTAGTTAATTTTGCTAAATTAGAAAATGTTTAGACTAGATATTTATATTCCTTGCGATTTTTGAAATTTTTCTTAGGCTAAAAAACGATACCAAGCAGTTGCTGACAGAATAGGGACAAATCTTCAACTAATCAATAAAACCCTGGCCCATTTCTCCGATTAGAAGCGGGCTCAGGTGCTAGGCTAGGCTTAGGTTGTTGATTAGACCTAATAGCACCTTTTAGATTATCACTAATATCCTCAAACAAAGTAACCAGTGGCTTAAACGCATGCAAATCCTTCTTATAAGGCTCCACAGGGTAATCTGCTTCAATAAAACCCTCCTCAATTGCCTTATTGACTAACCCCTTAGCACGATAATTAAGTGCTTGGGCAATCTTTATACCCTCTGCCATATAGCTAAGGTGCTCTGGCTTATTTTTTTGATAATGCGTGCCAAGCGTCTCTTTCTGTCGTAACTTTTCTGAAAATCCAATAGAACCATCACGAACTCGATCTCTCATCTCAAGATCATCATTGGTGGGTGTAATACCAACCATCGCCCGCTTATAATCGACCGTGGCTTGTTGAAATTGTTTTGCATCGCCGAGCTTTTGACTGACTCTCAACCCAATCACGGCTTGCAGAGCTCGATTCAATGAATATTCCTTAAAATCATAATCCGCTTCGATTTGTTCTCGCTTAAGCTTCTCAAAGTACACTTTGATGGCTTTGGCAACCGAAGCTTCAAACTCGGTGCGTTGTTCGGCTTGTTGTCTTAGCTTAGCTTGTCGCTCTTGCTCGGCAAGGGTAGCTTGTCGTCGGGTAATAAATTCAATTGTGTCATCAAGCTGGTTATTTTGCTGTTTTGTGCCTGATATAACGTGATCCATTCGTCCAATTTGCTTAAAATTGCTTGATTGTCCGCTATCAGCTTTTGATTGGTCTGCTCCAAGCTTTGGTTTTCTTGTTGTAGCTGCTGGTTCTGGGATACCAAAGCCTGGTTGTGCAGGTTTAGCTGCGACACTTGAGTCGTCAACGACTGAAGCTTGTTCTGGTGCTGGCTGTGTTGCTGTTGGTATTGCTCGCTTAACTGTGTCACTTGCTCGGCTAACTGCTGATTGTGCTTGAGTAAACTGTCGAGATGTGTGTTGGTCACGGGTTGATTCGGCGTTTCGCTGCTCGAGGTTTGCTTTAAGGTATTGATAGCCAGCTCGAGCGAGTCCACTAAGGTTTGCAGTGATTGATTGTCTTGCTCGTACTGCTGCTTGAATGCCTCGAACTGCTGTTGTTGCTTGTTCAATAATTGTTGAGAAAGCTGTTTTAAGGCGGTCTCTAACAGTAGGTTTGGGTGATTGGGTAACATTAGCTACGCCTCCTGCTCTTGCTGGTATATCTGATAGCCAATGAAACTCACCCATATCACTAGAATAAACATCAGTAGGCACACTAACACGATAACGAAGGTCGACCATATCTGAGCTTTTAACAGCACTGCGAGATTGACCGCTAGTGATAGCACTAGCAGGCAAAACAGAATCAGCATCACGCTGACGGGTAGCTTGTTGAGCAGTAAAAACCCTTGAGTGATTTGGCTTTGCCATTGGCGTTGCTGGCGTAAAAATCCTTGATAGTCCTGCTGTTCGTTGTTGATTCTCTGATCTAACGCTTGCTGGGTCTGACTGGCGAAGCTCTCCATTCGTGTCTCGGTTTACTGAATAAGTGTCTGTAGCCGCTGCTGGGATTTCTCCTCTATCTGCGTTATCCGCTGCTCTAACTGCATCAAGCTGAGATCGAGCTGGTCTAAATGCTCTAACAAAGCTGGGTGGTCGATCAACGAATCGATACGCTCGTTCAACTGCTGGTTCGACTCGCTTATCTGCTGTAACGGATCGCTGTGTTGGGCTTTGAGCTCGTTTTTTAAATCGCTTAGAAAGCTCTGCACTTCGCTTGTCACACAGTCGCTGATAATCTGCTTTAAGCTTTGAAATTCGCTCGTGATCTGGGCTGTCACGGTGTCTTCGATGGTTTTTTGTTTGGTCAAATTGGTCGCCGAGAGTTCCCCGAGATTCGAAGGTCTTTTCATATAAGGCTCCTTGTAGGCGGATGGGTCTAGCCCCGCCGTGCGGATTTTTGATAGAGATAGATTGGTTCTTAATGGCGGTAATCTCGTAATGCTTAGATAAGTAGGCAATGACATCCGCTCGATGATTTACCTTCTCATCGCTAAACAAGTCAACCAGTTCATTATTAATTTGCTTAAGCGTTTCTTTGACTTTTTCTGGTAACTTATCACCAATCCGTGTCAATTTAATCCGTTCAACCGCATTGGGATCGGTTAAGTTCATCTCAAGATTTTTGATTTCTTTAAAGGTATCCACCCGATTTTCATCAATCGGATGATAGTACACAGGTAAGGCTTTACCACTCACCAACTCAACATTGGCAAACACAAAGTTAAGTTCCAACCTAGGCGTTTTTGTTGTCTCATCAATCTTATCTTGATGCTCCACCCAATAGCCTGCATACTGAGCCTTGTCTAACCCCACAAACAAACAATGCTCAAACTCATCCATTAATTGTTGCTTCATCGCTTCGGTAACATGCTTACTTTCTTCACCATCAAAAGCTAAGCAGCCTGAAGTATAAATTTTAGAAAACTCAAGCCCATTGATAATCTCTGTTACCTCGTCTGGGTCACCTGCTAGTAGTCTTGCATGGTCACGAGAAGCCACACCATCGGCGTAATCCTTCCCCAATAAATAACGTTTGGCAGACTCACCGCCCGTACTATAATGATTATCTTTAACACTGCCCCGCTTAAAGAATTTGACTATCATGCTCAAAATCCTTAGCAATCTTATCGACGTCATCTGCGACATCCACACCATCCATAAGACTCATCTCATAATCTTTTCTTGGTGCGGTATAGTGATGGATAAGAGAGTCAAGTTGATAGCGAATATAAGCCAACTCGGATGCTAAAGCCGTGACATTTAAATTCCCTGCATTGTGATGTTCATGAGCTAGGGTAGTCAATTGATTAAGATTATTGCCTAAATAAGCAATTTGTCTTTTTAACTCAGCATCAACCCGTGGCGGAATAACTCGACGCACCATCTCACGCTCAATCACATTTTGTCCAATCGCAGATGCTCGCATAAAATCTGCCACCGACAAAGAACCTCGACGTTCCTCAATCAAATTTTTTTCGATCAGACTTAATCGAATCGCCACCGTAAACGGTCGCTTGCGTCTGACTTTTGGGGCAGGTCGCCACTTATACTTGGCAAGTACTTGCTCAGCCTCATAAGATGAACGGATTAAATGATTTTTCATAAGCCCTAAGTTTTCGGGGGTTTTTGCCAGGACACGTTTGCAATCTCGCAGAGTTGCAAAGGGTACTGGTGGGGGTATTGGGGGTATGACCCCTAATCAAGCAATGATGATACGACACGATAGTGGCTTTATCATCTGTGCTTGCTCCAATTCTACCAACTAAATTTCATTAAATCCAAGTGTATCATAGCTTACCAATTTGGTAAAGAGGATGATTGCTGACAATTTTTGGGTGTGGTAAGATAATAGAAGAGTAGTTAATTTAATAAAAAGGTAATAGTCATGGAAAAGTATTTAAAGAAAGGTGCCAAACAATTGCAAAAAGAAATGCTTGAGATGACCCAAGCATTAGAAAAGATTCGTCAAGAAAAAATTAATACCTATGGTGAAATTTTCCTAAGCATTGTTGAAAGTATTGATGATGCAAAACGAGCAGAAGCCTATTTTAAAATTTTAGAAGCCAACGCATCAAAATCTCAGAAAAAAATTTTAGCCGATGATATTGAGGATCTAAAACAATTAGCAAATATTAAAGATGAACCTATTGCGAAAATAGATTCTAATGATTCACTAAATAAAGAGCAAGCTCATACTATCACAATAGATAATGAAGATAGTCATGACGAAAAAGCAGATGAGAATTTAAATAATACTGTGATAAAAGATGTTTAAATTTTTTAGGTAGTCTATTTTAAAAATAACATGGATAACTAGTTATGAGTTTTTTTGAGAAAAAATAAGTAGCATTAATAAGAATTTTTTTTGAATTATTTATTTGAGTTCTTTAAAAAGATTCAATAAATTTTTAGATGAATTCATGTACTTTAATATTATTTAGCAGTGTTAAGCAAAGCAGTTGTTACATAAAACGTTGATCGTTATTAGTGTTCATTTTGTTACCAACACCTAGCAACTAATTTCTGACTAGAAACATACTATACAAATACGTGTTCGCCAAATGATGCTTGAAATTGATATGATGAGGACTAAATTTTGGTAAAAAATTTATAATCTTCAGATTTTTAACATTAATGATCATAGTAAATCCCTAAACTGCAAACGGAAATTGGAGAAAAATATAATGTACTGCCCAGCCTGTGATGAATTTATTTATGTCGAAGATTTAGAGGATACTACACCATTTGAATGCCCCAAATGTCATACTTTAATTGAAATGGTCATTGATGAAGGAACTTATCATGGAGCTATACAACGGCATTTGCAAATTGTCGATGATTGAGGCCTGCTATAAATTCAAAATAAATTATCCAAAGCTGGCTATAATTAGTAACTAAAATAATAGCACTTTAAAAAAATAGAAGAAAATATTCATGGATTCATATTTAAGCTCTCAAGAAAACCCAGTTATAACGAATTTAGATCACCAAAATTATCGCTCCAAAAATTACTGGTTTGTTGGGGCTTTCTATGATGAAGAAGGCGATCAAACTGCCTATTTTATTGAAAACGGCGTCTGGCAAAATGGCTATGATGATAAATACCTCGATTTGGTTCGCTCGATTCAACCAGGCGATAAAATAGCCATTAAGTCAGCCTATGTTAGAAAGAACGAATTGCCTTTTGACAACAAAGGTTACACCTGCTCAGTCATGGGGATTAAAGCTATCGGTACTGTAATCGAAAACAAGGGTGATGGTACAACCGTTAGGGTTAATTGGGAGAAAACGTTTTCCCCACCGAAAGAATGGTACTTTTATACTTATCGAGGCACTATTTGGAAAGTAACGCCTGATGATTGGGTAACCCAAGGATTGATTGATTTTGCCTTCAGTGACAAACCTCAAGATATTGCTCGTTTCAGAAACGCCCCGTATTGGAAAAAACGCTTTGGCGATACCCCTGTTAAAAGTCAACAGTTTCAATGGACGAGCTTTTATGAAGAGTTTGCTAGTAAACTGCAAGCTTACCAAAATAATCGAGCCCCATTAGTGCAAGCAATTCATCAACTGGCACAAACCTGTGATGTGTTAAATGTACTACAGGATCAGCCTATCAAAGATTGTAGTGGCATAATAAACCTAGACAGCTAATAAGAGATTATAATACCCCAAACGGAGGCATAATCTCATGACAAAAGTACGCAAGACATACACACCCGAATTCAAACTAGAAATGATAAAACTCATAGAAGAACAAGGGCAAAAAATTGGAGCGGTTGCCACCCAATATGAAATTGGAGAATCCAGCCTAAAAGCATGGCTCAAACGCTACCGAGCAGAACAACAAGGCAAACCATTAGCCAAAGGCAACGCCCTAACAGAAGAACAACGAGAAATTCAGCGACTAAAAAGAGAAGTGGCCCAGCTCAAACTAGAGCGAGACATCTTAAAAAAGGCATCGGCTCTATTAGCGATAGACACACTCGGTTTTCACCGTTAATAGAGAAACTAGCCAAAACAAAGCCTAAAATGAGCAAAGTTAAACTATGTGAGCTATTTGGCGTAGCGAGGAGTACCCACTACCTCGCAAAAAAGCCCAAATTACCCAGCCTTGAGCAAATCAATTTAACTCTCTGGGTAAAACAAGCCTTTGACCAATCCAAAGGCTCGGCAGGAGCTAGAACAATATCAGCGATAGTCAGCAAACAACATAACGTTAAGCTCACACGCTACAAAGCCAGAAAAATCATGGCACAGCAAGGCTTGGTTAGTCGTCAGCTTATCCGTCATCGCTACAGTAAAGCAGATAAAGAACACGCCATCTGTGACAACCTGCTCAAGAGAGAATTTAGCCCAACTGCTCCAAACCAAGTATGGACAGGCGATGTGACCTACATTCGTACCAAAGCAGGATTCTGTTATTTAGCTGTGGTAATAGACCTGTTCTCTCGCAATATCGTGGGATTTGCCATGAGTGATAGCCCAGATAGTCAACTAACCACCCAAGCCCTTAAAATGGCTTATACGGTGCGATTAAGCCCAAAGAATGTATTATTTCATTCTGACCAAGGCACGCATTATACCAGTCGAGCATTTGCTGATGCGATTGCCCAGTGCAAAGGCATGAGACATAGCATGAGCCGTCGTGGTAATTGTTGGGATAATGCCCCAACTGAACGGTTCTTTAGAAGTTTTAAAACAGAATGGATGCCTAAGAAAGGCTATGATGATTTGGCTTGTGCAAGAGTCGATGTAGCAAGTTATATTCTAGGTTATTACAGTCAGGTTAGACCACATAGTTTTAACAATTACTTGACACCCGTCGAGAAAGAAAAACAGTTTTTTAACCAAAATCTCTTAAAGGTTGTCTAATTAAACTTGACCACTACAGCTTTATCAGTACCTAGCCACTCAAGCGAATTACCTTTAATACGATAATAACCTTCACCATCTTTTAAAGGAATCAATGGTTGATACTTGCCTTTATACATGGTATCGATATAGTTTTGATATCGCCATTGAACAACAGTGGTACCATCTTTTTTAATTTGGATGGTTTCTTCACGGCTTGCAGCACCTGACATACTCACGACTTTTGTGCCAACAAATGGTAATTTCGGGGTGCTAGTTTTTGCCTGGGCAAGCGGCGTAACACAACAACCAATTATCAAAAGCATAGCTAATTTTTTCATTACTGACTCCCTGTATGTTTTATTCATAAGCTGACATGGTTAAATTTTATAAACCAGATTTTGGCAAATTTTTTTGCGACCAAGCTGACAAAAAATTTACCAAAATCCAGTCTTACTCCTACCGTTATCAATCATTAAATAATAAGAAATTCTATATTAATAAATTAGTAAAAATAATTATTTATACCAGTTTCACCGTATTGAGTATGCCAACCTCTCTAAATTTTTGCAAACAAAATTATACTTTAGACGACATTTATTGTCGTCTAATATCGGCTCATTTGGACAACTTAGTCACCAATTTATAAATCTCTCGATAAGCAAACTTAGGAATTTTTAGCGATCACCTTATTCAAGCCCACCTATCTCACCGCGAGAAACAAGATATTTCAACTCTCAATTGCCGCCAACATCAGTAAATTTTTACCTAGACCACTCCCCAAAATTGCTTAAATTTATTATTTTTATTTTATTAAAACTTTACCTTTTTAGCTTTTATCATGAGATTCGTCTATATCAGTTTAGCGCACTCAAATCATATTAATTACTCTTACTATATAAAAATTATTAAACAATAATTTTAAAATAAATAACTATTTCGCTTTTCTCTAGTATTTCATTCCACACGCTACTAATAAAACTCTAACCTACAAATTTGCTTAATTCTTTTAAAAGCATGTTTTATCATCATTAAAATTAGCGAATAAATTGAGTGTCGTGTTATCAATACTATTAATAAAAATATTAATAAATATTTAATAAACCAATAAAATGATGATTAATAAACCAATAAAAACATGGGTCTTTTTACGCTTCTTAATCGGCGTTTTATAATGCCCAATACTGACTATCTGATTTACTCAAGAATTTTTCGTAATCTGGCAAACGTATAACAAATATATTACAACCTTGAATAAATTCAAAACCACTAATAAAAACCGGTTATCTCATTAATGGTAAATTTAGTAAACAATTATTTATCACCTGAAATAGCCAATTATACCTTCATCAGCGCATAGATAATTCCTACAAACTAACCAGTACACCAAATTAAACGCTAATTGATTCTTTACTGATTTTAACTGCGGTTGTCGTCGTATCGAATAAAGCCTAAAAACTATCAAATAAGTGCATTTTTATATCAAATACCCCCTAAAACCTATCGAATCGAGCGCAAACCGTATCGAATGACGTTGATTTCATATCAAATGGGTGCTACGGTGGCTGAGCCGGCAGTGGCACAAAAGGACTTTTCGTACTTACGTACTAGAACAAGTCCTTTTGTGCCGACTCCGGCATGGGGGACACCCCCCTTGACCCCCCAACAACGCTTGTTAAAAGCCTACCGGCGTTTTACCAAGCGATAAAAATTGGAGTTGTTATGACCAACAAAAATCGAACCCGTCAAGTCAAATTACTGTTTACTGACGACGAGTATGAAAAGATTAAAAAGCTAGCGGGTCGTAAGCCGGTGGCCAAATTATTGAGAGAAACTGCCATGCAGGAAATCAGTAGAGAGGCTGCCGTATCTTTAGATGAGCTGGTAGGGATTCGTCCAAATGTTGCTCAACTGACACGTCAACTCGCTGGGATTGGCAACAATTTAAACCAGTTAACCCGCGTTGTGAATCGCCAAATTGCCGCGGGTGAACAACCCGTGATTAATAAGTCTGAGCTTAAAAAAATTCAAAGTAATTTAGCAGCGTTGGAGCAAGCTTATGTTAGTGAAATTTTTCCACAGCGGGACCGGAAAGACAAAAAGCGGTGAAAGCGTAAGAGACTATTTACTTAATGATCGCGTTAACGAAGGTAGTGCGCGTGTCTTGCGCGGTAATGTGAATTTGACCACCCGGATCATCAATGATATTTCACATTTTTCAAAAACATATACCGCGGGGTGCTTAAGCTTTGAGCCAGGGGTGTTTATTACTCATCAACAGATTGATGATGTCATTGATAGTTTTGAGCAAACGCTTCTACCATCTCTGGACCGAGATCAGTACCAAAGCTATTGGGTGGAGCATGTGGATAAGGGCAAACTTGAGTTGAACTTTGTGATTGCCAATGTTGAGCTTTTGACCGGTAATTCTCTCACCCCTTACTACCCTCCTGCGCAGAAAAAAACAGTCAATGTCTGGAAGAATTTGACAAATTTAGCGCTTGGCTTAGAAGATCCTGAAGATCCCTTATATCGAAGGAATTTTCTTAAGCAAGCGATTCATAACAAAGACGACAATGAAAAACAATCGAATAGTAAGCCAAAGCCTAATGTTGCCAGCGGCAGTAAAAGCAAGAAAGATGTTGTTGAAATGCTTGCAGAGCAAATCAAAACTCGAGTAAATCAACAGTTAATTCGCAATCGCGACGACGTGATCGATTTCTTACATCAGCAGAAATTTGAGGTCACTGACATAAAGGACGATTACTTACGTATCAAAAACCCAGATACGACCCTTTATCGCGGCAAACCACGACGGCCGATTAAGCTTGCGGGCTATTATTTTGAAAAAGACTTTGATGCAGCGCAAAGCACCCCAAATGCTAAAGAAAAACTTAGCCAAGAATGGCGTCATCAGCAGTATAAAAACTTGCGAAAGATGCAAGAATTTTATCGACAATCATTAATTAAGCGTGCGGCACGGCTGCAAAAACGGTATAAGCGAGAAGACCCGAACACAGATTTTGAGCCCATTTTACCCCCTGAGCCTAAGTTTGGCCCGCCACCGGCACCTGTTGTCTATGATGACCCCACAGATCATCATGATATCTGGTTAAATGAGAGACATTTTGTATTAACAGCCAGCGAAATTGAAGATAAATTGGCTAGGTGGTTTGATACAGACAAAAAGACGGTTGTTAAAATCCGCACTTCTGATGCCGGTTTTGCAAAATTACTTGAACATAAAGCAGCGCAATTTGACTTACCTATCAAAGTTGCCATTACTGACAGTTTAGACACAGCGGAACTTGACACTGAGTTAGCTGAAAGCGAAAAACGCATTGCTCAGATAAAAGCGACTTTACATGATCAGATCAGCTTAAAAGCTAAGGGCAAACCTGCTACACAAGACTCTCAACTTCAGACAGCTACATCCATTTCGCTAACACATAGAACAGCCAAAAATCTATTTCGTCTTAAAGTCAATGTGTTAACGAAAGAAGATTTTATGCACGCGCAACAAACCGGCGAATGCAATAATTTGGTCAGTCTTGATTTTGCGCATCAACTTGTGACTAATAATGACGCGCTTGGGATATACGATATTTACTATTACAAAAACTTTGATGAGCCAAATGTTGTACGCTCTAGAGCACTACTTAATAGCCATCATACGATGCCCGATAAAATTTGGAGAATTTATACTAATGCGCTGCAAGGCTACAATGGAGTTAAAGTTGATCAGTTTGTCGATGATTATTGTAATATGCCAGTTGAAGAGTTCTGTCAGCAGTATCAAATCCCCTGGCGTGAAGATCAAGTCGAATTATTTGAACGCAGTCATCCACTACTAAATGAGATCATGCCAGAAGCGTTAACCATTTCAACCGCGGAGTTTCTTGAGCTTAAATTCCCAGTGAGAGTTTATAAGAATAAGCGCTTTGATAAGAATATTGAACTTTATCCTGACGAGTATGTACAGACCGTCAATCGTAGTCGTGAAAACACAGGGGCTTTGTTTACCATAACCTATCATGATCGACTTGAGGAGATGGCAAAAAGGCTTAGTGAACTACTGACTAAGCTATTGCGTATGCTTGTAGAGTTTATTTTTGGGAATCGGCATAATAGTCAAATGATGCAGGATACCAAGTCACTTAACATTGTTGAGTTTACTAGTCGTTATCCGATGGTAAGCTTAACATCCGATGACATTAATCAGCAGCAAGCATCTTTGGCAATGAGCAATCCAAGTGAGTCGTCGGTTCAACCGATTGATGCCTTAGTACCAGCAGCGTCAAGTACTAATAAGCCTCGACTTTACTAAGCTGTTTATAGCGAGTATTAAATGCCATTGAGCACCTATTAAAGTTTCTTAAAAGTGTCGCATATCACTTAAAATGTCACTTTTAACCTGTTTGGCATTATTAAAACTAAGTGTAATGAAATCCACAAAATAGCTTTTGGTCCAACGATATAAGCCAATTAAAACAGGTAAACAGAGGATCGTGGTGAGTACGATGGTAATAACAATACGAGCCGTCATACTATCGATTCTCTCTTTAAACGGTGTTTGTCAAGGTAGTTGTCACCCATATACAAATCAAGCGACTAAAATCTT
>ERZ501005.64-NODE-64-length-26115-cov-19.365886_pt1 | contig 26115 bp, 25 predicted proteins | sample MGYA00248830_ERZ501005 | MGnify/ENA primary metagenome ERZ501005 (study PRJEB25958, sample SAMN03398565) | human skin metagenome | study: EMG produced TPA metagenomics assembly of the Human Skin Microbiome Metagenome (human skin metagenome) data set. | reverse complement strand
CCCAATTCTATCTTAATTTTGTGATTATTTGGTCTAGACATTGGGGAGTACCTTAAAGCATTAACTAAATATATCGAAGACTTGATAAATCACTATTCTAAATTGCTGTTTGTTAGGGTTGATTTACATTATTTGTCATCACAAGAGGCTAGCATCGATATTAGTACTATGATGTATCATATGCAATATTTATTGTCTTATATCTCAAATAAAGATAGCTGTTTTAAAGATTTACAAGGTTATGCTTGGGCAATTGAACAAGGAGAAGACCGTGGTTACCATTGTCATTTGCTACTTATCTATAATGGTTCTGTAAACCAACATGACTATTATTATGGCGATGAAGTGGGTAAAAAATGGCAATTCGTAACAAACGGTATGGGTAGTTATTTTAATTGTAACACCACTGATTATAAGAAGAAGTTTCGTGATGAAGGTACATTAGGTATAGGCATGATTCATCGTAGCAATGAAGTCGAAGTGCAAAACGCCTTAAGAGTAGCAAGTTATTTAGTTAACCCTGAAAAATCGAATCAAACTTTACTTGTAAAGCCCATTAATGGTTGGAGAACCTTTGGTAAAGGACAATTCAATGTATCTTGGCGACGCGGCATAAGTTCATAATAAAACAATTTCAAATATATGGTATCTCTATGAAGATAGTCGAGATCTTTGCTAATCAAAGCTAACCGCTATCCACATTTAAAAGGTCTGCCCAGTGCAGACCTTTTTTATGCCCTCAAAAAACATGTATGGAGAAACTCTATATGAAAACCCTTTGTCCCAACTGTTATAGCAATCAAGTCATCCCTGCCACGATTGCTAATCCCAACTTTCCACAATCGCTTGAACCCACCTTGCTATCCCCAGCCGTATTAGCAAGCCTTGGTGTGGCTGTCTGTAAACATTTAGCCGTACCGCCTGTGTATGGCATGGTCATCGGTACGCTCACAGGCGTTGTTTTAGCCAATCTAGGCAACCGAATGATACCAGCGACTAGCTATTACTGTCGTCACTGTCATCAAGTATTTGATACAGACAATCCTCGTTTCACCCAAACTGATATGGACATTACCTGTCCTAACCGCTTTGTATAATCCACTTAACTAACCAAATTTATCGAAAAGGAGAAAATCTCATGGCACACGAAGTACAAACAATGGCATACATTGGTGATGAACCTTGGCATGGTCTAGGCAACAAGCTTACTCCAAAACAACCCATCGAAGTGTGGGCAGAGCAAGCAGGGATGAACTGGCGGATTGAATCATCCGATGTCAGCTACTATGCCAACCATGCTGCAGGTGGCAAACTCATTATGTCGTTTGCTGACAATAAGGTGTTATACCGCTCAGATACGTTAGAGCCTTTATCCGTTGTTAGTCAGCGTTATCAAGAAGTCCAGCCCAGTGAAATTCTTGAGTTCTACCGTGATTTAACCGAACAAGCCGATTTTGAGCTTGAAACCGCTGGTGTGTTAAAAGGCGGTCGTAAGTTCTGGGCACTGGCTAAAACAGGTCAAACCACCGCGTTAAAAGGCAAAGACGTATCAAACGGCTATATTCTACTGGCAACCGCTTGTGATGGTACCTTAGCGACTACCGCTCAATTTACCAGTATTCGAGTAGTGTGTAATAACACATTGGCTATTTCCTTGGCAGATAAATCAGGTTCTGTGGTCAAAGTGCCACACAGCACGGTTTTTGATGGAGAAAAGGTAAAAACTCAGTTAGGCATTTCTGTCAAACAATGGCAAGAGCATATGTATCAAATGAAGCAGTTAACAGATAGACGTGTGACCCAAGCGGAAGCGACCAACTATCTTAACCGCTTGTTTAATAACGTCGATGATAACTTGATTGTGTTCCCAACCAACAAGAAAACCCAACAAGCCGTACCCAATGCTAAAGCCATGAATCAAATCATGACCATGTTTAACGGTCAAGGTCGTGGGGCAACATTAGATTCCGCTCGTGATACTGCTTATGGCTTGCTGTGTGCAGTGACCGAGTTTGTTGACCATGAACGCCGAGCGATGTCCACTGACCATCGCTTAGATTCAGCTTGGTTTGGCACAGGGGCAAACCTCAAGCAAAAAGGCTTAGAAGAAGCAATGCGGCTTATTGCTTAAAATCAGTTTATCTTACAACTTCAAATCAACCACGCTTCGGCGTGGTTTTTTTATGCTTATTTTTAACACCCATCATTCAATCATAGGAGAACAATTATGAATGATTTAACCTCAAACCCAACTGATAACAGCCCTGTCAAAGTATTAGCTGTAAACCCTGCGGCATTGCAATTAGCTACTCCTATTGAGCCTAATATGCCTAAAACGTCAGCTAAGCCCAAATCGGCTAAACGCTTAGCCGACACCAAAAACTTAAGCCATCAAGACTGGTTAGCGGTGCGTAATACAGGCATTGGGGGTAGTGATGCCGCGGCTGCCTGTGGTTTAAATCCGTATATGTCACGGCTTGAGCTGTGGCTGATTAAAACAGGACGGATGAATCCAGACTTATCCGATAGTCTCATGGATAACGCTTACTCGCCGTTGTATTGGGGCAAAGAGCTTGAGCCACTGGTTGCCAAATACTACACGGCTAAGACTGGGAACAAGGTACGTCGGGTCAATGCGGTCTTACAGCACCCAGATGACGACAAAGCCTTTATGCTGGCGAATTTGGACTATGCCGTGAATAAGTCTGAGATTGGCGTATTAGAAATCAAAACCGCAGGTGAGCATGGAGCCAAGCTTTGGAAAAATGGCGTACCCATGTATGTGCTGTGTCAAGTACAGCATCAATTGGCTGTCACAGGTAAAAGCTTAGCTCATGTCTGTGTGCTGATTTGTGGACATGAAGCCAAGCTATTTGAAGTCAAACGCGATGATATCTTAATTGAACAGCTCATCGAGCAAGAACGACGGTTTTGGCAGTATGTGCAAAACGATGTGCCACCCCCTGCCGATGGCACGGATTCATCGGCTAAAGCGTTAGCACGGCTTTATCCAAGCAGTAATGGTGACAGCATTGATTTTACTGAGAACGCCATTGTTAGCCGCTGGTTTGATAATTTGCTTGAACAAAAGAAAATGATTGAGTTTCACCAAAATCATTTTGATGTGCTAAAGCAACAAATTCAGCAAGCCATGAAAGATGCCGATATTGCTACCTTTGCCAATGGCTCAATTAGTTGGAAAAAGTCCAAAGACAGTGTCAGTTTGGATAGTAAGGCACTGCTGAAAGACCAGCCACAGCTACTTGAGCAGTACAAGCAAGTCCGTGAGGGTAGCCGACGGTTTTTAGTCAATACCCTATCAAATTAACGGCTCACTGTTAAAGCAATTTATTTAACCATCCCTTACCACTGTACCGCCCATGTTTGTCAGTCAAACATGGGTTTTTTATTTGGCTTATTCAACTTAACTAGCCAAGCAAACCAATTCAATCAATTTATTTAACTAACATAAGGAGCAAGACATGATTAAAGGGTTAACCATTACACCGCCTATTTTAGGCAGAATCACCATCGGTAAAGTTATTGAGAAAAACGGCAAACGCTTACCTGAAAAAGACGACCAATTCACCATAACTAGCCAAGTGCAAAACAAAGATGGCTGGGTCAAACATCCCCTCGATGACAAGCTACGTCAAAATAAGCCCAATGGCAAACTCCGTCAAATCCCTGTGCGAATGTTGTTTAACACGCCTGAATTAAACCTTAGAGCAGAATACACCCTGTTCGACAGACAAACTGGCAGACCCATTTGTGTGGGCAATGGGGAGCAGTGCCAACGGCGTACTCAAAATGGCGTTGAGCAGTTGCCTTGCCCCAGTCCAGAGAATTGTCCTTTAGGGCAAAATGGCAATTGCAAAGTATTTGGCAGACTGTACGCCAACTTAGATGATTCAGATGAGTTAGGCTCGTTTATCTTTCGCACCACTGGCTACAACTCGATTCGTACCCTAATGGCTCGCCTGAGCTACTTTAATGCCGTCTCTGGCGGTCTGTTATCCAACTTACCACTACAACTGACCATTCGGGGTAAAAGCACCACGCAAAGCTATCGCACACCGATTTATTACGTCGATTTAACTTTGCAAGATAACGTGTGTTTAAAGGATGCGGTGGAGAATGCTCAAGCGATTTATGCCGAGCAATTAAAGTCGGGCTTTAACCAACAGGCGTTAGAAGAGGTGGCAAAACTTGGCTATGCCAATTCAGCGTTTGAGGTGGATAGTGATGAGGGAATGGCGATTGTAGAGGAGTTTTACAACGCTGATGTCACTGCGGAAATAAATGCAAATATGGGGGATGAGATTATACGTTCGCCCAATACCATTGATTTGCCCAATGAGCATTGGCAGTCTATGGAGCAAGGGTTACGGCAGAGTGTGAGGAATGTGAGTTAATCTTTTACTGCTTTTCAATAGTCCCCTCCTAGGAGGACTTTTTGATTATTTTGGATGCCGTAAAAAAATACTGGAAAGCCTTTTTATATGTGAAGAACTTACTTCGCTTATTTAATAAGGAGAAAACCATGAAAAAATTAACTGATGATGTTAATTCTACTGAACTTTCAAATGCTAATGTTACTATTTCATTGCCCAGAATGTTACCTCTAAAACAAGTATGTTTTTTTACAGGGTTAGGTAAATCTACCATTTATAACATGCTCGATGCTAAATCTGAATATTACGACCCTACTTTCCCAAAACGTGTTCCTCTTACCAAGGGTAGAGTTGCATGGATTGAATCTGAAATTGCTCAGTGGCTGAATGGGCGTATTCAAGAGCAAAGATGGTAATAGTGCAAAAAAATAAGCCTTGAGTTTAAGGCTTATTTTTTTAGCTGGCAATTTGTTCGTAAAATTAACCTTCCATAAATAGTTAACTACAGTCATCGTTTAAATAACCAAAATATACTTTAACTTTAGCCTTTCCCGCATTTTCGTATATTATCTTCCATGTTTCTTTCACTAAGCTCATCATAGTCATCTGGCTCTTCTTCATTATCTGGATATTGAGGAGCATTGTCATCGTCATATTCTTCTATATATCCACTATCATCATTTTCAAGAGTAACCTTTTCATCGTCTAAAAAGTCTTGATCTGATTCCTCGGAATTTGAAGAATCATCTTCAGGAAAATCATCGTCATTCATCTTGAATTCCTCCAAAAAAATTAGGCTTATTAAATTGTAACTACTTACAACTATTGAATGTATGCTAATTCAATAAAATTCAAGAAAAAATAAAATTTTTATTATGCAGTAGAATAAAAAATGAGAAAAATATTGACTCTATTTTTAAAGTGCAATAGAATAAAAACACGCAGAGAGATTTGCATTTTTACCTCTACTGCGTGTTGAATAAATTTGTTGCAGCAAATTTATTTTTTAGCAATTTAATCCCAGACAAATAGGAGAAATTACTATGGCTAAGTATAGCTTATTTTCAGAAACTTTGTTATCCCATTGCGTTTATTCTACCATGCAAGGAGATAACTGATGTCTCAGCTTCTCAAACATTATGCCGTCCTTTATACGGGCTTTACTATTCGAGAGTCTATCGACCATATCGATATTGGCGATGTTAAAACTATCCAAATCAAAGATTTACCTAAAGATAGTCGAGTAATTGATATCGATAATTTGACAGGTATAGAATGGCGATATGATTCGAAACCACAATTTTTGATAAAAAATAGTGTCTTATTAGTTGCCCGTGGCACGCCTACTGCCTATGTATTTAAAGGGAATGAAGCTGACCGTGTGGTGGTGAGCAACCCTTTTATCGTGGTCAATCTACATTCAGATGAAATCTTACCTGAGTATTTGGCATGGTATATCAACAATGCAAATGAAGCGATTAAGCATTTTTCAATCAATGCTCGTGGTACTTCCCTGCCATTAACCACGATTGCTACGGTAAGGGAATTACCAATTATTGTACCGTCTATCAAAGACCAACAAACGATTCTAGATAGAGAAAAACAGGCAATCTTAGAAGCGAAAATTCTTAATCAGCTTATCGAATTACGACAAGAGTACAACCACGCTCAAGCTGAACTCTTACTTAGTAAAACCAATTAATTAAAAGGATTAACGAAATGCAAAACCAAACTAACCAACACCCTTACCACAGCAACCTTGTCGGTGTTATCTGGAGTATTGCCAATGGCTTACGAGGAGCATATCGCCCACCGCAATACCGCCGAGTGATGCTTCCTTTAATTGTTTTAGCTCGTTTTGATGCGATTCTTAGCCAGCATACCGATGCGATGAAAGCTCGCTATGAAGAGGAAATGACAAAACCAGAAGACGAACGCTCGCAAGATTTATTAGATAGACAATTAACTCGAATTGTCGGAAAAGACCGTAGTCAAACGCTCTATAATACTAGCGGTTTTAATCTACAACGCTTGTTGGCTGACCCAGAGCAAATCGCTCCAAACCTTATTAAGTACATTCAAGGCTTTTCGCCCAAGGCTCGTGATATTTTTGATAAGTTTGAATTTGAAAATGAGATTAATAAACTTGATGAAGCCAATCGCCTGTACAAAGTTATCCAAACCTTCGTTACTGACCTTAAATCTCACGGTTTAGATTTATCGCCAAGTGTCATTTCAAACACGCAAATGGGCTATATCTTTGAAGAGCTTATCCGCAAGTTTAACGAACAAGCCAACGAAGAGGCTGGAGACCACTTTACCCCTCGTGAAGTTATCCAACTAATGGTTAACATTAACTTTGCCCAAGAACAAGCCGATTGGACGAAGGCAGGGATTCACTATTCAATTTATGACCCGACCGTTGGTACAGGCGGTATGCTGTCAGAATCAGAAAAGCATTTAAAGAAATATAATGCTGAGATTGATTTGGATTTGTACGGACAAGAGTACAACCCTGAGTCTTATGCGATTTGTTGTGCCGACTTGCTGATTAAAGATGAACCCGTTGATAATATTATCTTTGGTGATACGCTGGGTATTAAAAATGCCAAGGGCAAGGGAAATGGTTTTGTACCGCATGATGGCTTGGCAGATTATAAGTTTGACTATATGTTTGCTAATCCCCCATTTGGTGTGGAATGGAAAAACCAAGAGGAGTACGTTAAAGACGAAGCAGACAGAGGCTTTAGCGGTCGTTTTGGGGCAGGTTTACCACGCATTAATGATGGTTCATTATTATTCTTGCAGACCATGATTAGCAAAATGAGAGACCCAGCCAAGGCAGAAAATAAAGGTCGTGGTTCTCGCATTGCAGTAGTGTTCAATGGCTCGCCATTGTTCACAGGCGATGCTGGTAGTGGCGAGAGTAATATCCGTCGTTGGATAATCGAAAACGATTGGCTTGAAGCGGTGATTGCCCTACCCGACCAGATGTTTTATAACACAGGGATTTTTACTTATATTTGGATTGTGTCTAACCAAAAGGCTGAAAATCGCAAAGGTAAGGTACAACTAATCGATGCGACCAGTCATTATCAGAAAATGGCAAAAAGTCTTGGCAATAAACGTAATGAGCTGTCGGAAGCTCACATTGCTGATATCACTAAGCTTTACACCAATTTTAAAGATGATGGAGTTAGTGAGGTTATTAAAAATAAAGCAGGTGAACCAAAGGTTTGTAGCAAGATTTTTGATAATGATGACTTTGGTTATCTCAAAGTCTCTGTAGAACGTCCATTACGTCTGAATTTCCAAGTATCAGCCGAGCGACTTACCAAGCTTGATGAGCAATCAGCTTTTGTGAATTTAGCGGTGAGTAAAAAGCACAAAGATGCGAAGAAAATCGCTGAAGACGAGGAGACTGGACGTAGCCAACAGCAAGAAATTAAAGATACCTTGGCTAAGATGGATGGCAATACACTATACAAAGACCGTACCGAGTTTTTGAAGGTGTTTAACCCAGTGATGAAAGGCTTATCTTTTACGCTACCAGTTCCAGTGAGAAAGGCTATTTTGGAAGCATTATCCGAGCGTGACCCAACTGCCGAAATCTGTACCGACAGTAGAGGTAATGCAGAGCCAGACCCACAGTTGCGTGATAGTGAGCTTGTACCGCTACCAAAAGGCGTTGAGCTTCCGCCGTTAGGTCAAAATGATGAAAATACGCCTGATGAGATGTTAAAGCTGACCAAGGGCAAAATCGATGAGTATATGCAAGCAGAAGTTTTACCGCATGTGCCTGATGCTTGGGTAAATTACGGCAATACTAAGATTGGCTATGAGATTCCGATTAATCGTCATTTTTACGTCTATGAGCCACCACGTCCGCTTGATGAGATTAAGGGAGAGATTGATGAGCTTGAAGGGCAGATTATGGCGATGTTAAAGGGGTTGTCCGCATGAATAAGTATGCACGATATCCCGAGTATAAGGATAGTGGCGTGCCGTGGCTAGGGGAAATCCCTAGTCATTGGCAGAATAAACGGCTCAAATACACTATTACAAATGTTTCTGAGAAAGTAGATGCCCAAACTTCGGATTTAAGATATTTCGGTTTAGAAAATATCCAATCTTTCACAGGTAAGCTATTATCAGATGTTGAGCTAGTAAGCGAGGGTGTAGGTAATACTTTTAAAAAAGATGATGTTTTGTTTGGAAAGTTACGCCCTTATTTAGCTAAGGTTTATTTAGCTAAAGATGATGGGTTGTCATCAACTGAGGCTTTAATTTTTAGAGCCACAGAAAATATTGACCCTAATTTTTTATTTTATTACTGCCTATCGCCTGACTTTATCAGTGCGGTAAATGGAACGACTTTTGGCTCAAAAATGCCAAGAGCGAGTTGGGATGATATTGCCAGTTTTAAAATGGTTTATCCAAGCATTGAAGAGCAAGCCCAAATTGCCAATTTTTTAGACCACGAATTAGGCAAGATTGATGCGTTGATTGATAAACAGCAGTTGTTGTTAGATAAATTGGCTGAACAGCGTTCCGCAGTGATTACCCAAGCGGTAACGAAAGGGCTGAATCCAAATGCTGAAATGAAGGATAGTGGCGTGGCTTGGTTAGGTGATGTGCCTAGTCATTGGAAAGTCAAACGTTTAAGATTTGGTATCGAGATAAACCCTGTAAAATCTGAACTAAAAATTAAAGATGATACAATTGTTTCTTTCGTTCCTATGGAATCTGTCAAATATGACAAAAATCTAGATGTAACTCAAGAAAGATTATTGGAAGAGGTTTATAAGGGTTATACATATTTTAAAGACAATGACATTGTACTAGCTAAAATAACGCCATGTTTTGAAAATGGAAAATCAGCAATTGCAAAAAATTTAATGAATGGAATTGGTTTTGGCACAACTGAACTACACGTCCTAAGAGTAAACGATTCTTTTAATGAGCAATACTTATATTATTTAATTAAATCTGAGTTTTTTATGAATGTCGGAGAATCTGAAATGCTTGGTGCTGGTGGTCAAAAGAGAATTAGTGAAGAATTTGTAAAAAACTTTTTAGTTCCTTTTCCCACCTTTAATGAACAAATAAGAATTGCAGAGTTTATAGACCAAGAAACCCAAAAAATAGACAACATGACTGATACGGTTAATCGCACCATTGAACGGCTAAAAGAATACCGAAGCACGCTCATCACCCAAGCCGTCACAGGAAAAATCGACGTGCGACACCATAACAACAATAAACAGGACGTATAACCATGCACAGCGAATATTACTTCGAGCAAGCCATTGAACGTAGCCTCACCACCGACGGAGGCTACGTCAAAGGCAACCCAAAAGACTATGACCCAAAGCACGCTTTAATCCCCAAGGACGTTATAGCCTTTGTCCAAGCCACACAGCCTAAAATCTGGGAACGCCTAACCAACTTTGTTAAAGACAACCCAGAGCAACAATTAATCGAAGATTTGACCGCTGCCCTTGACAGCTTTGGCAGTCTGCACGTTATCCGCAACGGTTTTAAAACCGTGGGTCGTACCTGTAAAATTGCCTAATTTGCCCCAAACACCACTATTAACGAGACGAGCGAAGAGCAGTACCAAGCCAATATTGTTAAAATCACTCGTCAAATAAAAACAGAGTTTAACGAAATTCCAGACGTGGTAATCTCAGTTAATGGTATACCAGTCATAACTGCCGAGCTAAAAAATGAATTCTCGGCAAGTAAATGGAATGTTCATGATGCGGTAATACAGTATCAGAAAGACCGTAACCCACATGGCAGACTATTTGAATTTACAAAACGCACCCTTGTGCATTTTGCCCTAGATACTTGCGAAATTCAGATGACCACTAGCCTAGACGGAGAGAATACAAAGTTTTTACCGTTTAACCGTGGCTACAAAAACGGTGCAGGCAACCCACCCCAAGAGGATAAAGTAAGAACCGCCTACTTGTGGGAAGAGGTCTTAACCAAGCCTAGCTTAATGGATATTCTCGCTCGCTTTTTACATCTAAGCGTTGATAAAATCAAAATCCGTGGCGATTCAGGCTTTCGTTATATTGACGTTGAGACCATGATTTTTCCACGTTATCACCAACTCGATGCAGTACGTAAACTTATTAGCCACAGCAAAAGTCATGGCTCAGGACATAACTATCTGATTCAGCATTCCGCAGGCTCTGGCAAATCTAATACCATTGCATGGCTTGCTCACCAGCTCGCTTCCCTACACGATGCCAATGATGAAAAGATTTTTAATTCAATCATCATCATCACTGACAGAATCGTATTAGACCGACAACTACAAGAAACCGTTGCCCAGTTTGAACATAAAGATGGTGTGATTGAAAAAATTGAAAAAGACTCACACCAACTCACTAGAGCTTTGGCAGGGAATGTGCCGATTATCATTACTACAATCCAAAAATTCCCTTATGTGATGAAGTCTCTAAAAACACAGCAGAAAAAAGGGGTAAATATCGAGCTTACTACAGCTGATAAACAATTTGCTATTATTGTGGATGAAGCCCACAGCTCGCAAAGCGGAGAAACAGCTACCGAATTGCGTAAAGTGCTAAATAAAGACGGCATTGAATCTGCGATTGTTGAAGAGTTTTTGGACATAGATGAAGAAGATGAGAGCCTATCGGACAACGCCAAACGTCATTTATTTGCCGAAAAAGCCAAACGCTTACGTCAACCCAATCTAAGTTTTTTTGCTTTTACCGCTACCCCAAAATGGAAAACCTTAGCCGTATTTGATGAAGCAGGTGAAAATGGTAAAGCTCCATTTCATAGCTACACCATGAAACAAGCCATTGAAGAAGGCTTTATCCTTGACGTACTTAAAAACTACACTACCTATGAGCAATATTTCAAACTGCTTAAAATAGCCCAAGATAATCCAGAGCTTCCCAAAAATAAAACGAAAGTAGAATTGATGCGGTTTGTAAACTTGCATCCAAGCGTGATTAACCAAAAGGTCGAAATCATCATTGAGCATTTTCGTACCGTAACGATAAATAAAATTGGCGGTCGAGCTAAGGCAATGGTAGTAACTAACGGACGTGAATCCGCCGTTCGTTATAAACTCGCTTTTGAGAAATACATCCAAGAAAAAGGCTATACCAATATCAAAGCCCTAGTTGCTTTCTCAGGCAAAGTCATCCTAGATGATAATGCTGAAAAAGAATATAGCGAAGTTGGTATGAATGGCGGTATCAAAGAAACGGAGCTGCCAGAGCGTTTTGATAGTGATGAATACCAAGTGTTAATTGTTGCCGATAAGTATCAGACAGGTTTTGACCAACCATTATTGCACACCATGTTTGTCGATAAAAAATTATCTGGCATTCAAGCTGTACAAACCCTATCTCGGCTTAACCGTACCACCAAGGGCAAAGAAGATACCTTTATCATGGACTTTGTAAATAGTCATGATGATATTTATCGAGCCTTTAAACCCTACTACGAAGAAACCGAGCTAGGCGACACCCCAGACGCCAAAAAACTCAATGAGCTTGGTGCTACCTTAGATGGGTGGAATTTATACTTTAAAAAAGATATACAGGATTTCGCCGAAGTGTGGTTTAGCAACCGTATTAAACCAACAGGGGCAGAACACGCCAAGCTTAATGCCATTATTGATAAAGCAGTTGATAAATACCGTAACCTCATGCCTGAAGACTCAGTTCAACAATTAGAGCGACAAAAGCTATTTAAAAGCCAACTGCAAAGCTATCTGAATCTATATATGTTTGTCTCACAGATTATGCCATATGCAGATTCTGAGCATGAAAAACGCTATGTGTATCTCAAAGCCTTATTAAGTAAACTACCTAGGGGTACAACTGAAACGAATATCGACTTATCCAAAGTAGTGGTATTAGAATTCTATCGATTACAGCAAATTGGCGAAGGTTCGATTAACCTAAAAGAAGGTACAGCCAATCCATTAAAAGGTTCTACCGATGTCGGCACAGGTAAGCCAAATATAACTGAACATACTTCTCAGCTTATCCAAGAATTGAATGAGGCATTTAGCACAGAGTTTACGATTACTGACCAATTGTTTTTCGAGAATATCGAAAAATTAGCTACTGAAAATGAAAAAATCGTTCAGGCAGCTAAAGTCAATCCTTTGTCAGCATTTATAGATTTTTTTAACAAACAATTGATTGATATGTTTCTTGACCTATTGGAAAGCAATAAAGAAACTTGTACTAAGGTATTGAACAATCAAGAAATTAAAAATAAGGTCGGGACAAGGCTCGCTAAGCAGGTTTATGAAAAAATACATATTGTTGATTGATATCAATTTTACACATAGTTTTAATAATTTAATTCGTAGCTGATAATTTTTTTTAAAAAAAATTGCTATTTACTGTTTAAATTTGTTCACTAATCCCAATGATTTAAATAAGGTTTAATAACTCGAAAAAAAGTTATTTTTAATTGCGATGAATAATTATTAGGGATTTACTATGACAAAAACCGAAAATCTAAATATAAAATCATACTCTCAGCATGACCTAGATAAATTACTTAATAGTCAGATGGATATATCTTCCATCTGCTACATTGATAATACTGCTTCAAAAGTTACATTAAAAGCAATTATTGATGCCGCAGAGACTATTACCCTTGAAAGCGGACTTAGCTTTTATATCATTTTTGGGGCTACAAGAGCTATTGTATCAACCTCAAAGCACCCAAAAATTTATGCAAGACGAGAAGTCGCTAAAATTGTCGGCTTATCAAAGAGTGATATAGATGAATTAAGAGAGTACGTTAATCACAAAGAGAGTCAATCTGATAATAGAACTATATTTGAGGGTATGGTTTTTGGGGAGGAAGACAAAGATTATATAGTTCTTAATATAGCTAATAATCCTATAGAAAACCCTAATATCAAAACTACTATCGCGAAAAATGAATCCTTACTGGATGCTATTTTAGCTGAAGCAGCACCTTCACCTTCTAAAGGTAACACATGGCACCCAAAATCTAATCGACTTTTCCTTAAACGAATGGCTAATAGAAGAAGGTTGCTTAATAGATAAAGTTTATATTAAATTAAATATTATGCCTTATTTAATTTTGAATTTCTGATTTGTCTAAATGTGTGCCAACTTTCAACCCATCACCCATGAGCAAGCAAAGCTGTTCACCAGCCAACAGCTTTGCTTTGACTTCAAAGATGACATCTATCCAAATTATGACACACCACTACTTTTTGCCACACAAAACGATATCGAACTGCAATGGCGACAAGTCCGTTTTGGTTTAATCCCTAAATGGGCAAACAGCACCGATATAACCAAATATACCTATAACGCACGCTCTGAAACGGTGATGGAAAAACCCAGTTACCGTGATGCATGGTACAAAAGCCAGTTTGCCTTAATTCCAGTCCAAACCATTTATGAGCCGTATTACGAGAATGGAAAATCACAGCGATGGGGTATTTATCGAAAAGACAGTCAGCCGTTCACGGTAGCCGCTATTTATGAAGTCGCTCGTATTCAAGGCGAAATTATCCGCTCCATGTCAATGCTCACCATCAATGCTGATAATCATCCGTTGATGTCACACTTTCACCGCCCAGAAGACGAAAAACGCACAATTGTCGTAATTCCAGAATCACAACGCATGAACTGGCTCAAATGTCATCACAGCCAAGCGATGAATTTTTTAAACCCAATGAGTGATGACTTTACCGCAAAAGCCATGCCTCGACATAACCCCACGTCACAAAACCCGCTATTTTAAACCAACCTAGCTTAATGGCAGGATTACAACAATGAACAATCCATTTAAAGTAATATGGCTCATGATTTTAGCCTTTGTTGTAGCAAATAGCCATGCTGAAAATATACAGCCGAGTGATAGTATCAATTTATGGTCACAAGATTACTTAATTAGCCAACGCTCTAACCCTTTACCAATTGAACATCAAGATAAAAAAGGAGCCATCAGCCACGTTGCTAATCCTCGTATGCAGGTATATGTACCTATTCACTCTAATCATACGGCAATATTGGTTATCAGTGGGGGCGGTTATTATCATGAGGAATTGGCAAAAGAAGGTGCACCTGTATCCGCATGGTTGGTTAACCAAGGCTTTACCGTATTTAATTTAATCTATCGGTTACCAAACGATAATTGGTCAAGCAGACTTGTTCCCATCGCTGATGATCAACGAGCTTTACGAATCATGCGGCAACAAGCGGCTCACTATCATTATCACCAAATCGGCGTGATGGGTTTCTCTGCGGGTGGACATCTAGCTGGTATGCTTGCCGTTTCAGCTAATCATGCCTTTTATCCCCCACAAGATGACATTGATAATAATGTAGCAAGACCTGATTTTGCGGTACTGCTTTATCCTGTGGTGAGCATGGTGAATCAACCGAATCACACCCAAGCCTTTAAACACCTTTTAGGGAAACAACCTACCATTGCTGAGGAACACGCTTTATCCATCGAGCAATTAGTCACTAACGATACACCGCCTGTATTTATCGCTCATGCCAAGGATGACCCCATTGCCCCTGTTGCCGATAGTATGGTATTAGATGACAAGCTTAAACAAGCAGGGGTACCTCAATCTTTAACCCTATTTGAAACGGGTGGTCATGGTTGGGGACTGGGCAAGAAAGAGACACCGACGATGGGATGGACATCGTTGTTTCTTAAGTGGGTAAAACAAATTCATTCATAATCATTTGATATTCATTATTTTAAGACGACACAAAGTGTCGCTTACAATTTTTTTGCCCTTGAAAAAATAGTCGCTAATTTCCTACACTTTAATCAGTTATTTATTCGTCCAAAAAACTTTATCTTAAGCTGATTGATGATGTATGCCCTTGTTGATTGCAATAGCTTTTACGCTTCCTGCGAAAAGCTATTCCGCCCAGACCTAAGACATAAACCTGTCGTTGTATTATCCAACAATGACGGCTGTGTCATTGCTCGCTGTGGTTTAGCCAAAAAAATCGTCAAAATGGGTGTGCCTTACTTTCAATGTAAGGACTTACTTGAGAAAAGTGGTTGTGTGGTATTTAGTAGTAACTATACGCTGTATCAAGATATCTCCAATCGCGTGATGGCAACTTTAGAGAGTCTAGCTCCTGATTGTGAAATTTATAGTATCGATGAAGCATGGCTCGATTTAACCCAATATCCCTCAGCACTCAATGACTTAACGAAATATGGTCAAATGGTTAAACAAACCGTGTATCAACATGTCGGTGTGCCAGTCGGGGTGGGGATTGCTCCCACCAAAACCTTAGCTAAGCTTGCTAATCACCATGCCAAACAACATAACGGCATCTGTGTGATTGATAACGATGACTACCGAATACAATTACTTTCTCAAACCGATATTGCGGATATTTGGGGCATTGGAAGGCAACTGACTAAACGCTTAAATACGTTAGGCATCAAAACTGCTTTGGAGTTAGCTAATTATCCCATCAAACCCCTTGCTAAACAAACCAGTGTATTGACCGAACGTACCGCATTAGAACTCAATGGCATACGTTGTTATGGGTTAGATAGCACTGAGCCTAAAAAAGAGATTGTCTGTAGTCGCTCCTTTGGTCAACGCATTACTGAAAAACAGCAAGTCATTGAAGCAGTCACCCTTTATACCACCAGAGCTTGTGAAAAGCTACGCTTACAACAAAGCCTCGCCAAACGCATGACGGTATTCATCCGTACAGGGCAATTTAACCCCAATGAAAAACAACGCAGTGTTAGCTTAACCCGTGAATTACTTTATCCAAGTGATGATACCCGAGCTTTTCTTCAAGCGGCGATGCTGTTAGTCGATAGGTTATGGCTCGATGGTTTTCGTTATGCCAAAGCAGGGGTGATGCTCACCGACTTTTATGAACACCATCCGTATCAAACCGATTTGTTTGATGAGCGGGATAGTCATGATATGCAAAAAAGCCAAAAACTGATGCAAACCTTAGATGCGATTAATCAACAATTTGGCTCACATACCCTTAAATTTGCCAGTGAAGGCACTAAAAAGACGTGGCAGATGAGTCGTGAGTTGTTGTCGCCTTGTTATACCACCAATGTCAACCAACTGCCAAAAGTGCATTGAGCCCAAGGAAACTAGACTATGACGGTTATGATTATTGGGGTATTTGATGAAATAAGTAAAAAACAGTATTTCCCGTTGTTTAATGACGTGGTGCGAGCAGGGTTTCCCAGTCCTGCCAGTGATTATGTGCAAGACCATATTGATTTAAATGACATGTTGGTTGCTCATCCGAATTCAACCTATTTAGTCGAAGTAGCTGGATATAGTTTAAAAGATATTGGGATTTATCCAAAAGATGTTTTGGTGGTTGACCGCTCCTTGACTGCCAAGCATAAGGATATTGTGATTGCACTTGTGGATGATGGGTTTATGGCAAAACAGCTAATCTTGGGTGAACAGATTATTTTACGGTCGCATAATGACGATTATCCCGATATTGTGATCAAGGATAATCTGGAGTTGTTTGGGGTGGTGGTGAGTGTGGTAAGGCGGTTGTAGATGATAAGATATACCCATCTCTTTTTTTTATCTTACTGCGTCATTAAACCTTGTTTCTTTAAACGAGACATAAAGTAATTAGCTCGGTTATAACTGAGACAAAATTTGTGCTGAATCGATGAGACCGTAGGATTTTCACTGGTTTGCACAAAATCTATCATCTGTTGCAATAATTCTTCTTCATTGATAATACTTTTTTCATCATTAATCCATTGCATATGTTCATTAAACATTCTATCAATCTCTAAATCACTAAATGGCTTAGCTATGGGTAGCTTAGCATCATTAGAAAAAAATAGATTACTAATTATGCATCGATTTTCTTTTAATCCAAATGTCACCGCATAAAAAGTGGGTATATTATCTAAGCTCAATGAATCGTGATGATTGATAATTAAATCGTGTTGCTCAAAACGAAATTTTTTACTGGCTTGGATAAAGTTAATCATGCCATTAATGGTTGGGGAAGACTTGATAGCTTCTTGCATGGTTTGACGATACTTGGGAAGATCATCAATTAATTTATCAAGCGTAGTTTCAAAAGTAACAAAGTCTGCACGATTGGCCTGTTTAAAACACATCAAGATATCTTGAAAATCTACACTAATAAACGCAGCTTCATCGGCGTAACTATTTAATTGTTGCATGAGCGATTCTACATCTTTGGCTTGGCAATAGATGACTCTATCAGCGACCTCTAAAGTAGTTAAATCAGCATTTTCGGTCATCACTGCAATTAATAGGTCTGCATTAATTTGTTGTTTAAAGTTTAGTAGTTCTTCTTGGGTCAACTGTGGCTCTGCAATATACAAGGCAAAGTTTGCCTGCGTATGATGCGGATTTTTATGATATTTATATAAAATTGCAGCGACATTACAAGGTTCTTCAAAGTCCTGTTGCTTTTGATTTAAATTCATCGATTAATTATCCTAATCTTATTTCAATAACGAATTTGTGCATTGTAACTTGGTGAAAGGACAGGTTGTGTCAATGGCTGTTAAAGGACATAAAAAAGCCAAAATTACTTTTGGCTTTTGAATTAAAAGATTTAAGAATTAATCTACGACAGGATAGAAAGGTTTGCCCCAGTTATTATTTGGGTTATCCAAAATGATTTGGATAATAGCTGGGATGATCGCCAGTAGGATTTGACAGCCGTCTTTGACTTGGGAACGATTGAGTTGGCTGTTGTAAGTCGCACCACCGTGAACAATTTGATTACGTAGGGTGTAAAGCCTGTCAAACATGACAAACAATATGTCTTGGGTATCTTGATTGGCTAGGGCATCGCGAGCTTTTTTGTTGGCTTTTTCAAAATCTACTTGCCATGCGTTCTCACTGATTTTACCATTATGAAAATCCCAAAAGGGTTGAAAAACATAACGATTATCCAGCATGACACGGATATTGCTAGAAAAGCGTTGCCATACCAGATTGTAGAGTTGTTTGTCTTTGTCCAGTCGGCATATCTCATTAATAAAGGTGTTAAAACCAGTACGGTCAGAAGTTCGTTCTGTAGTGAATTCTTTAGCGTAAATGGCGTTAAATGATATCCAAAAGGTGATGAATTGGATGTCTAGGTCATCAATAGTTTCCTCCGCCTTTTTTAGCCAGCTTAAGGCTCGGTGTAGGCGGAGGTTTAGCTCATCAGAGCGAGTGAGTTTTGTTTGGACAAAATCTGTGAATAAGTTATACATAATTCACTCTACTATGCTATTACTTTAAATTCAGCGTCTATAATATCAATTTCTTTTTTCCATTTTTCAAACTTTAAATTTCTTTCGTATTGTTGGGATTTTTGACTTTGTAATTCATCAGCTACCTTTTTTAAATCCAAATAACCTTGAAAAAACATAGGTATGAATTTATCACTATCAACTAATTCTAAAACTTCTTTTTCTTGTTTTTGTAAATCATTAATTAATGCTTTTATATCTCTTTGAAAATCTTCTTGCATTTTAGCCTGTTTATAACTGTCATAAGCTTCTAGTGCAAGTCCTGCTACAGCTAAGAAATTGTTTAAATTCTTGGCAAGATTGATTGCACCATATGGTTTAAATTTCAATGCTTTTCCTAAATCAACACCTATCGCTTTACCAACTGTCTTTATACCATCTCGAGCGGCTAATATAGTAGAACCATCTAACTTAACATTTTTGACAATATCATTAATTCCTTGCCGAGTAAGCTTACTTAAGGCAGTATCTACATTATTTAAGTCGGATTCAAATTTCAATATTTGATGATTTAAAGACATAGTAACTGTCGCAGTTTCTCTTTGAAAAATAGAGTTTACATTACTCTGAATTCTTATTCCGTCCTCGCCAATTTCTCTATCTAAAAAATGACTGGCTGTATCTATTCCTAGCCCTCTTACTTGCATAACAATATCATCAAAGAATCTTTTTACTGATTCTTTAATATTTTGTCTTGATATATTAATTTCTTTGGAGAGGTTTGCTAACTCATGCTGTTTTGAAGTGGCTAGCTGGTCTAAATCTTCAAAGACTTCAATTAACTCATTATTTTTTTGTTCTACCTTAGGTAATTCTTGTAGGCGGATATCATTAAAAATAGATTTTTTCGCTTCACTAGCAATTTCCTGTAATCCACCATTATTTTTTACGACTAATTGAGTAGCTATCTGTAAAGTATCGATATGAGAAAGTTTTTTAAATTCTTCAGGATTTTCAAGCCAATATTCAATACCTTCTTCAAAGGGATTAGCAGAAACTGCAACTATTTTCAAATTTTCTTTTTCTTCTGTTGTTAGGTCTAAAAAATCATTTAAACGGGTAATGACCGTATCTTGTTTGATTTTTAAAAAATGCTGATAATCATTCTCATCTTCGACATCTGCTACTTCATCAAAACGGCTTAAAATAAACACTGTCCTAGGTAGTAAGTTCAGCTCTCGAAACAACCAAACTAAATCATCTTTATGGCTTTCTTTGATAGGATTTTTGGAGTTCATAACGTAGAGAATTATATGAGCTTCACTCACATACTTCTTAGTTATGTCCTTATATTTTTCAATTTCTGCTTGGGAGTTTTCTTGTTCTTTATAACCATACAAGCCAGGTGTATCGATAAGTTGGCAATCGTTATCTATATCATATACCTTAACGGCATTTGATGATTCTGAGGCACTAATATTCATACTAGATTTATCCAGCTTACCAAGCCATGCCGCCGCAATCGAAGTTTTTCCTTCAGAAAAACCACCTACTAATGCTATTTTTAGCTTATCTTCTTTAACGTTCATCATGGCATTTGATAACTTGGTTTTCATTTCTTCGGACAATTTTAGACCAAATTCATTACCATCTTGAACAAATTTATCTAGCTTGGCGAGTAAATTAAGAATTTTTTGCTGTTGATCTTGATAGGTTTTAATAGTATCACTCATGGAAGATCTCCGAAATTATTTAGTAGTGAGTTGCTCAGAAATAAGTGTGATTTGAGTAATCGCATTTTTCAAATCTTTATTCACTTGGTCAATGCTTTTTGGAATTTCATCAAATTTATCTTTTATTGCCAATTTACTTTCAAAAGTGTGTTTAACTAATTTAGCGATACTATTTTGGACTTCTTTATCAAGCTGACTTGTAATTTTTGGAAGATTATTATCAACATTCTTTTTTTGCTGTTCTATTTGATATTTACTAGAAAAGAATCCCCAGATCGCCTTAGCAAAGCTGAATACTAAGCCTAAAACTGTAGCTGAAATTGCCACCCACCCAACAGGATTCCACCACATTGCAACACCTACACCAAGAAGAGTACCGATAAGGGCGGTAGTTTTGATGCCACTATCTAACTTAAATTCTAAACTTAAATCTAAATTTTTCATTTGTGAATATTGAGAATAGTCATGACTTAATTTATTAATATCTCGAAGTAATTCTTGCTGTGTATTTTCAATTTTTTCTGCTAAATTCTGTCCTGAAGATTTAATCATATTTTGTATTTCATTCTCAAAAACAGATACTTCGTTTTTTATAATCCCGTCAAATACTTGTTTAAATTCCTTATTAGATATTTCACTTTCAATCCTACTATAAATTTCTGTTCTAACATTTCTTTTAAAATCATCAAGCTTTCGATTCACCCCTTGTTTTACCGAACCTTCAAAATTAATAAAATGACCATCAATTTCATTTTTTGCAGAATTTATTTTTATGGTTATATCTTGAGAAAATAGCTTATAATTTTCCTTAACTTGATTTAAGTCGAAAGCCTGAATATCCAATAAGCTTTTTACTTTATTAAAGTTGCTTTTCTGAATTTTACTTGGAACATCTCCAACGATTTTATCCTCAATTGTTTTTTTTAAAATGTATAGGCCAGAAAGCTCTGCAATTTCTTTTTTAGATTTTTTAGCTAAAAATTTTTCTTGTTGTAAATGTAATGGAGAGTCGGGCATTAGGCAAGAGGCTTGAGAAAGAAATGCAGGTAATCCTGCAATCGTGATTAATTCTTTGTAATTTTGACCAAATGTACTTTTTAATTTGCGTTCTAAATCACTTAGAGCGTCTTTTTCATCCATGGATGATATTAATTCATCTTTAAGCATTCTAACATTGGTCATTTGTTTATTATAGATAACCCAAACTTCAGTTTGGTCATGAAGGTAGTTTTTAATACGGTTAAGTGTCCCCTCATTAGGCGGGGCATCTTTTGCAGTTACATAAAACACTGCATGGCTTTTTTGAACCGCTTTTTCGATTTCATTCTCAACCAATATTTCTTTGCCTTCAATACCTGGCACATCAAGTAAGTTAGTAGTAAATTTATTAATTTCAAATTCATAACTAGTACTATCTAGTGTAAAGTCACTTCTACCTGTCCCTATAATTTGCCCATCTGCATATAAGAGTAAATCTTCCACTTTTTTCTCATAATCATCATGATTAAAATTTTCAGAGGGTTTTTGTAGTTCATCTAGAAGTGATAAAGCAGTCTCGATTTTTAGTAAATTCTCTTTGCTTGCTTCTAAGAATTGTTTTTTTTCTACCTCATTCTTTTCTAATTCAATATTATATTTTTTAATTAGTAGTTTTTTTTGTTTTAATACATGAGTTTTAATTTGATCATTATTGATTGTAACACTGGTGTATTCCTTGTTATATAAATCCATAATTCTTTTTCTTTCTACGTCGAACCGACTAATTTCATCTTTGATAGCTTGATATTCAAGATTAAGCTCATTTCTTTTTGCAGTAACAATAGTGTTCTCTTGACTTACTGAACTTTCATTATTATTGAGAATTTGATTGTATTTAGTTTGTTGGTCAACTTTAGTCTTTTCTTTTAGTAAAATTCTAAGTGTTTCTATCAGAGTTGATTTTCCTGCATTAGTTTCTCCAAAAAAAGCTATAGAAAAATTTTTCCATTCAGCATTTTTTTTAAATTTATCTAAGGAAATATCAATTTTTTCTGCCATTTGATTTAAGATATCAAGTGCTTCGGAATGTTGGTTACTATCTACCTTTAAGTTCCCTTTTTGAACTTCTTCAAGTTTATAGACCAAATCTGAAACTTGTCCTTTTACAAATTCATATACTGAACTAGGGTTATTTAAATCTAAATGCGGGTGTTGCATATTAATTCCTCAAAATTTTATATTCAATGCAAATTGTTTATTCATAAAACACAATTTCAGGCAAAGCTAACATCCCACCCTTCGGTGAATTTTTTACTAACTTTTTCCACTCATTAATTTTTATAACTCCAAGCTTTCTCACCCGTTCAAACTCACCTGTAAAATCCTCATGCTTTTGACTAGGGTCATTCAAATCAATGCGATAGCCATTTTTAAACACATACCAAATGGGTACATGAACAACTTGCTCATTGTGTTGAACTTGTGGAAAAGAACGCTCTAAAATTGTCTGATTAAATTGATTTAGCTTATTTTGTTGCCCAAAAAAGCTCTCAATTTGTTTTGATTTCTTCATCGTCCACATCGAACTATGCCTTCATAAAGTCTGATGACGGACTATCCATATACTGCTGAAGCTCTTGCATTAATTTAACCTTCATCGCATCAGGCGCAACAATCTCTACATGGGGAATCCAATAACGTACTAATGGTAAAATTTCTTGCTCATGGACTTTTTTACACATGACAATTAACGTGCCATCAGTCAGTTCTTGAACAATCTCTTGATTCGGTAAAATAGCTCGACGCGTAAAGTAAACAGCGACTTTACTATCGACTTTTAAAATTACCTCGTCTAACACCCCTTCAAAATAAATACCATCACCTGACTCAATAAGTTTAATAATCTCTTTTTGGGGTTCGAAAGCTTGTGATAGTTGTTGAGGTAGACTAATGCGAGTAAAGCTAAATACTTTTATTTTTTCTTGATGTAATCCTATTAAATACCAAATACCATTTTTATTGACTAACTTATAAGGTTCAATTTCAAAGGCTTTACTACTTTGGTCTTGTTGTTTGACACGACGATAAAAAAAGGACAACTTTTTATGAGTTAAAATGGCTTGATTGATCAAATCAAATTCAGCTTGTTTATCCGCGATACTCTCATGCTCTAAACTTTTAATATTGATGCTATCAAGTAGATACTTTGAAAAAAAACTTTGGTCGATTTTGCTAAACATATCACTGACACGAGCAAAGTCAGCAAAACGTCGAATATCGGTAATGGTTAATTTGCCTAAATAAAAACTATCTAGGCGGTAGCTATTACTGTCTAACTTTTCAAGTGGTAAGAAAGCTAGGCGTTCATTGAGGTCACGTTGAATGGTGCGTTTAACGGTATTATGTTCTGCCATTAACTCATCAATTTTTAGAGTTTCTCCTGCATTGAGTTTTTGCAGAATGTTGATCAGTCTTGAGGCAAATTCCTCATTTTTAGTTTGTTTACGCATGACAAAAAGTTGCCTAAAACTTACTGGGTTATTTTTTGGAATGATATTTCTTCTATTAATGATAAACAAGATTTTGTGATTGAAATATCAGTGGTTTTTCTTTAACGGATTGATTTATTAGATAGGTGGATTATAGAGACGGTATGAGACAGGCTGTGTCAAAAAAATACTTAAACGAAATATTCTTAAATTTTTTTTGAAGAATATTTCGCTATGGTTTGTACTACTTTCATAAAGGTAAATTTGTACAAGGCCAACCTTTAAAGTAAATAATTGATTTGTTCCAAAAAAATTTAAAATATATATGAGCAGATTATTCTGCGGTCACATAATGAAGATTATCCCGATATTGTTATCAAGGATAATCTGGAGTTATTTGGGGTGGTGGTGAGTGTGGTGAGGCGTTTAAATTGATTCGCTTAAACTTAAACTTTATTTTTTAAAAAAACCATAGAACTGTCTTTCTTCTTTAAGTTTATTATCTAACTTATCAATCTCGCTAATTAATTGCTCTTTGGTCTCAGCGAAATATTTATCCCAGTCATAAATTTGTTCAATAGTTTGATATGATTCACTGTTTTTGATCTCAATAATTTCACTTTCAATTTTTTGAATTTTAACTTTTAGTTGGCTAATAATAGTTTTTAGTTTTTTTTGTTCATTGACAGTCTCTGATCGGGGTAAGAATATGTCTTGTTCTAACTCAGCAAGAATTTTATTGACAGTTATAATATCATTTTGCTCATAAGCTTGGTTTAGCTGGATAAAGATCTGCTCGGCTACTTCTTTCATGTCATCGTTTACCCTATCTGGATGACAAATTTGACTTGCCTTGCGGTACGCTTTTTTTAATGCTTTACGCTGTTCCTCATTTGATTCATAAAATGTTTTTTCATTTTCCGTCAGTATTTGCTCATGATATTCTGCTTCGTCCTGCACAGCTTCGGCATAAGCTTCTGGATCATTTTCACACGATAATTTACGTAAATGTAATAGTCTACTAATATATGAGCCTAACTCCTTAGTATGTCTATGATTAAATTCATTCAGTAATTTTTCAAGCTCAATTTTTTCATTATCATAAGCATTTAACTGATGTTCAAGCTGTCGAATCTCGAGTTTTAAAGCAACTAAGTCAATATTATTGTAAATTACAATGGATTGGTGGTTTTTAATAAAGCTGTCTATTAAGTCAATGGCGGTGCTAAATTGATGCAGTTGTAATGCTTGTGTGATTTGGTTGATGTCTTGTTGAAAGTTAAAGACTTGGAGTTTGGCGGTTTCTCGCTCGATGTCGTCTAGATCTTCTAAGATGACGTAGTTTTTAAGTATTTCTAGGCGTTTGATGATTTTGTCGAGTGGTAAGTCTGGGATATGGTCTTGGTGGTCAAAGTAGCTGTTACGGATTTTTTTAAATTGTTTGATAAATGATTGGGCAAGGACGCTGTCGCCTGTGGTAATGATGATGTTTTCGTGGTTGCGTTCCGCTTTTTTGCTCCAGTTGTATGAGCCGTTGATGACGGTGTATTCGTCGATGACACAAAATTTGTTGTGCATTAGGTCGTCTTTGCCGTCGCCGATTAGATAGGCGACTGAGTTACCAATGTTAAGCTCGTTGTAGTTGATGTGGCTTTGTTGATTGATTGAGTCATTGCTGATGAGTAGTTGGACGGTGATACCTTGTTTGGCTTTGTCCAAAAGGACGTTAAACAGGCGTGGATTGGTGAACCAAGCGACTGCGATGTAGATGGATTGTTGGGCTTGGGTGAGTTCTTGCTCTATACGGTCGGCTATGTTTTCAAATAGGGCTTCGGTTTGCATTTTTTTGCTTTACTAATTTATTCTACAGTTTGGAAGTTGTTTTTGTAACCAGTCAATATCGGTTTGGGGAATTGGGTTACCTAATAAACCAAGATCAGTTAAATTGGTTAAAGCAGACAATACAGAAATATCGCTAATTTCATTCCCACTTAAATTTAGCACCGTTAAATTGGTTAAGTTCGTTAATGCATAAATATCGCTAATTTGATTATTCCATAAGTTGAGGTGTTTTACATTGGTTAAATTTGCTAATGCAGAAATATCACTAATTTCATTTTCACTCAAATTAAGTATGGTTAGCCTAGTTAAATAGGCTAATCCCCCTCTGTCAGAATAGTTGTCACCCCCACCCAAACAACCTAAATGGGGTCAAAGGAGACAACCATGGCACAATACAGCCCAGAACGCAAACAAGCCATA
>ERZ501005.61-NODE-61-length-28060-cov-18.188288_pt1 | contig 28060 bp, 30 predicted proteins | sample MGYA00248830_ERZ501005 | MGnify/ENA primary metagenome ERZ501005 (study PRJEB25958, sample SAMN03398565) | human skin metagenome | study: EMG produced TPA metagenomics assembly of the Human Skin Microbiome Metagenome (human skin metagenome) data set. | reverse complement strand
GTAACCAGCTTTACTATTTAGTAAGTGGTTCGTCGCTCTGTGGGGGCGTATTATACGCTAATAGATTCTTGCGTCAAGTATTTTTTGAAAAAAATTTATAAAAAAATACCGCCTTATCAAAGAGCGGTATTTTTTACTTATACTTAGGTTTGATGATTATTTATTGTCATCTTTAACTTCAGTAAATTCAGCATCTACGACACCATCATCTTGGGCTGATTGTTGTTGTGATTGCTCTGACGTTTGACCAGTTGCACCTGCATCGGCGTAGATTTTTTGGCTAACAGGTAAAAAAGCATTGTCTAATGCTTCAAGTTTTGACTTGATATCATCTAGGTTATCTTCTTTTACCGCTAACTCCAATGCACTAATCGCTTCTTCGACAGATTTTTTGTCATCTTCAGTCACTTTATCCGCGGCATCTTTCAAGGCTTTTTGAACACCATGGATACGCCCATCTGCTTCGTTACGTACTTGAGCAAGTTCGGCAAATTTGGCATCTTCAGCGGCATTGGCTTCGGCATCTCGAATCATTTGCTCAATTTCAGTGTCTGATAAACCTGAATCCGCTTTAATTTGGATACTTTGCGCTTTGCCTGTGCCTTTGTCTTTGGCAGAGATATTCATGATTCCATCAGCGTTAATATCAAAGGTCACTTCGATTTGTGGTAAGCCACGTGGCGCAGGTGGAATGTCAGTCAAGTCAAAACGTCCAAGTAATTTGTTTTGGCTTGCCACTTTACGCTCACCTTGGTATACCTGAATGGTAACCGCTGGTTGATTGTCATCCGCAGTTGAGAACACTTGTGATTTCTTGGTAGGAATCATGGTGTTTTTCTCAATGATTGGGGTCATCACACCGCCCATGGTTTCAATACCCAAGGTTAAAGGCGTTACGTCAAGTAGTAGTACATCTGTTTTATCGCCCGCTAATACCGCACCTTGAATTGCTGCACCCATTGCGACTGCTTCATCCGGGTTTACGTCTTTACGTGGTTCTTTGCCAAAGAATTCTTGTACTTTTTGTTGTACCAAGGGCATACGGCTTTGACCACCGACCAAAATTACCTCATCGATATCACTTGCTTTTAAGCCCGCATCGTTAAGAGCGATTTTACATGGTTCAATAGTGCGTTTAACCAAGTCTTCCGTTAAGCTTTCTAATTTGGCACGTGTGATATTCAATACCAAATGCTTTGGACCTGTGGCATCTGCAGTGATATATGGTAAATTGATTTCGGTGCTTTGTGAGCTAGAAAGCTCGATTTTGGCTTTTTCTGCCGCTTCTTTTAAGCGTTGCATTGCCAATGGGTCACCTTTTAAGTTGACACTATTTTCTTTTTTGAATTCTTCAACTAAGTAATCAATCAACGCTAAGTCAAAGTCTTCACCACCTAGGAAGGTATCTCCATTGGTTGACAATACTTCAAATTGTTGTTCACCGTCAACATCTGCAATTTCGATAATTGATACGTCAAAAGTACCACCACCTAAATCATAAACGGCAACTTTACTGTCTTTTCCGCCTTTTTTATCAAGACCATAGGCTAATGCCGCAGCTGTCGGTTCGTTGATAATTCGTTTAACATCAAGACCGGCAATTTTGCCTGCATCTTTGGTTGCTTGGCGTTGACTGTCGTTAAAATATGCTGGAACGGTTACCACTGCTTCGGTTACTGAGGTACCTAGATAATCTTCCGCCGTTTTTTTCATTTTTTTCAAAACTTCGGCTGAAATTTGTGGTGGGGCATATTTTTTGTCATTAATGTCGACCCATGCATCGCCATTGTCTGCTTTGACGATTTTATAAGGCACCATACCAATGTCTTTTTGTACCACTTTGTCTTCAAAGCGACGACCAATTAAGCGTTTAATGGCAAAAAGTGTATTCTTTGGGTTAGTAACTGCTTGGCGTTTAGCTGATTGACCGACTAGGATTTCACCGTCATCTTTGTACGCTACGATAGATGGGGTGGTACGTGCACCTTCTGCATTGTCGATGACTTTTACTTTATCGCCTTCCATCACAGCAACACATGAGTTGGTTGTACCTAAGTCAATACCGATAATTTTAGCCATAATTTATTTACTCCAATTTTTAAAATTTAAATTAATTTTTTCATAGTGATCAAGTTGTTTTAGCATTAACTTTTTAAAATTACTAAAAGTTAAGTGTTAAAAAACATCATGATGTCTTGTTTGTTTATATAGGTTTTCGATGAATTTTTTTCAAGGTAATTTTTGGAAAAATTTTATAAATTTATTGTCCCACTCTTACCATGGCAGGGCGTAATAGGCGGTCATGCAAAGTATAGCCTTTTTGCAACACTTGTCCGACTTTGCCATTTTCGGCAGATGGGTCAATGCCAACGGCTTCATGGTAATCAGCATTAAACGCTTCGCCTTGTGGATTGACGACTTGTACGCCATATTTTTCAAGTACACTCAGCAGTGATTTATGGGTGAGTTTTACGCCTTCAAGGACAGGGTCATTGTCTGATTGGCTGTTTTCAATTGCACGCTCGAGATTATCAACTGAATCTAGCAAATCTTTGGCAAATTTTTCTAAGGCAAACTTTTTGGTTTTTTCAGTTTCTTGCTCCATACGGTTGCGCGCATTATAGGCGTCTGCATTGGCACGAGCATGCGCTTCTTTGGCCTCTTTAACTTGTCCTTCAAGCTCGGCAATGCGGTTTTGATAGGTGGTTAAATCAATATCGCTTTCGATAATTTTTTGTTCGTTATTTGGTTGAGTTTCGCCCATGGCTTCGCCTAGGACAGTCGAAGTCGCTTCAGTTTGATTAGTTTGTGAATTCTCAAAGTTGCTCATAAAAAACTCCTTAGCATTAAATGAATATCAAGATAACCATCATACAAAGTTAAATGCGTCATGTTATTGTTTGATAATGTTTGCTAAGAACGTTTTCAAGGGCAAACCTAGTAAGTAAAAGAAAATTTGTACGGATTTTTTATAAATGAATGCAAAAGAGCCAGTTAAAAAAGTTTTAAATTCGAATAAGGTGACCTGTCAAAGCATCTTTAATTTGGCTCGGCTGCGTATAGCCTAAAGTCGGTGCATGGAAGTATCCCATACTATCGCCAAAATAAGCTTGGGCTTGGTCTAGCGTGGTGGCAGGTGGCTTGCCAGAGGGATTACAACTGGTGGAAATCAAAAATCCATAGGGATTATTAGGATGGGTTGTTGCCATAGTTTGACAAAGCTTGGCGATAGTTGGATGTTTAATTACTCGAATCGCTAAGGTATCTCGCCCGCCTGTGACCCAACTTGGTATATTTAACGCGCTTGGAATCGGAAAAAGGAACGTGGTGGCTTGGTTTTGGGTATGTTGCCAAGTTTGGCGGATATGATCTTGAATGGCTAAGGGCAATGGCTGTATAAAATCTTGGATTAATTTACCATTAGCGGTAATGACTATCATACCTTTTTCAATCGGGCGGTCTTTTATCGCTAGAATTTGATGGACGGCTTGCTCATTAAATGGGTCACAGCCAATGCCCCAAACGGCCTCAGTTGGGTATGCTAAAAGTTTACCACCAGCAAGCCAATCACAAGCTTGTTCAACATCCTCATTGGTAAAAATCATCATGAACGACACCGCATATATAAGCCACCTTGTTGCATCGCAAGCCCCATAAGTTCTAATTCAATTAAATAGCCTGTTAAGATCGCCACGTCAATTTGGGTTTTGGCCACCAAAGCATCCATATCCTGCCCAACCCAATCGAGCTGATTAAGCAAGGTGAATAAATGGGACGGTAGCTCTAAGGCAATATGATTGTCGGTTGGCGTATCCGTTGGCTGATTGTTCATTGGTAGCGTTTGAGAAAGTAGTAAGGGTTTATTCTCCAAATTTTTTTGTTCACCTTGTTCAAAGTTTCCCATAGTTTGCTTGATACTATTTTGGCTAAAAGACGAATTTTGGCTAAAAGGCGATTTAAAGACGGCCAAATCTTCCAAAATTTGCACAGGATGATCAATCAAAGTTGCCCCTTCTCGAATGAGTTGATGGCAGCCTTTGGCATTAACATTGTCAATGTGACTGGGAATAGCAAATACTTGCTTGCCTTGCTCATTGGTGTAACGTGCGGTAATGAGTGAACCGCTTTGCAAGGCGGCTTCTACCACAAGCGTCCCAAGACTTAATCCCGCTACCAAGCGATTGCGTCTGGGAAAATTATGCCGATTACTCGGCGTATCGGGTAAAAACTCACTGATAACGCAGCCGCCTTTTTCAATAATTTGCTGTTTGAGTGGATGATGATATTTAGGATAGCACAGGCGAATACCGTTACCTAGCACGGCAACCGTACGCCCTTGTTTAGTAGGGTCTTGCTGAGCCAATGCCCCTAGATGGGCTTGCTTATCAATGCCTTCTGCCATGCCACTGGTAATCCATAAACCTTCAAATGCCAAAAACTGCGCCATATCAAAGGCGATTTTGTCGGCATGCGCCGAGGGCTTTCGGCTACCCACCATCGCTAACTGTGGCATGGCTAACGCTTGCAGATTACCTTGATAAAACAATAATGGCGGTGGATCAAAAATTTCTTTGAGCGTAGTTGGGTACGCGCTATCTTCATAAAAAACAATATGATAGTCACCGCTTTCAAGTTGTTGTAATGTGGTTGTCAAAAATTCACTTTGGCGGTTAGTCTTAATAAAATCGCTCAATCGTTCTAAATGACTGGCGTGTAGCCCCAACGCCTGCCAATCACTTAAACTTGCCCCAATCGCCTTTTCAGCCGTTTGAAACTGGGCAACCAATTTGGCATAACTGGTCACAGACATATTGACCAAATACCAAAGTATCAGACTAGCTTGTTGGGTGAGAGTGAGCATGATAAACCGCAAAATTAGACAATGACGTTTATTATAACGAAAAAGCCAGTTGCGTATAAGCCTGGCTTTTTGCTTAAAAATAAGTTGGTATCAGCGATTAGTTGGTGGTAACAGTAAATCATCTTCATGAATCGGGGCTTCAGCATCTAATACATACGCATAACTGATGTTATCAAACGCTTTAAACACCATCATATGACCAATTTCTTCACTGGGCAGGCGAACGGCACTCCCCTTTGGTTCACCGATATTGTCTTGTACCAATGCCCCTTTTTGGAATACTGATAAAACGTCGCCTGGACTTGCCCCTTGATTGGTACCCAAGTTAATCGCTACCACGCCATCTCGACCCACGCTGCTAATCGAACTCATCACACGAATGACTCGCCCGCCCCGCGTGACGGTGGCGGGTTTTGGATAGAACATCGCAGGCAAATATTGACCCACTTCGGCGAACACATGGTCGCCTTCACGCACTTCCTGACCGTATGATTTTTGCACTTCGATACTTGAGATACCGTTACTGGTCACATCGGTTACAATGCCCGAGGCAACTTGGGTAACTTCAAGCCCAATAATTTTTTTGCTGACAGGGTCAATGTACGGCTCGCCTTCCCGATACACGCCATAACGCTGTCCTACAATCAGTGGAACGCCTTTGGCATAAATTTTATTGCCCGCTCCGGTCAAAATATTTTTATTTTTTGAAGCAAGGACATATGGCGTGGTGCGATAGTCATCTGGATTGACAATTACCATACGGTCAAGCCATGCTTCGATAGCCGATAATGGAATCGCTGGAATACTGCCCGCCACATTCTCAACCACTGGGGCGGCGGGGGCGGGCGCGTCCATCGCTTTTTCGATACCTGCACAGCCTTCGCCTGTATCCACACCGACCAATTTTTGCCCTTTAATGACACACAAAATAATCACATCTTTTGGATAAATCAAATGTGGATTTCGAATTTGCTTGTTGGTTGCCCAAATTTCTTTCCAACGCCAAGGGCTATCTAAATATTTGCCAGAAATATCCCAGAGGGTATCGCCTTTTTTGACCACATAGCGATTTGGGGCATCGGCTTTAATGCTCGGCGGTGGGTTGTTGGCAATGGCCAATGTACTGATGCCGAAGGTGGAAACTGCCAATAAACCCACCAACCATTTTTTTAACGGCAAGTTTTGTGGGGGCATAACGTTTAAGAACGATGTTTTCATAAAATTTCCTAGCCAAAGCGATGGCTTTACGATAGCCACTTCCCTAAAAAACACGCAGTGAGCAATCTAACAAGCTGTCCATGTTTTCATTCAACTGGATTGTAACCCAAACGTTGCATAAGCTTGCTTAATCATCACGCTGTGTAAATGCAGGTTAGCATAGCATAAATCTTTGGTTAAATGGCGATGTTTGTCTATAAATATTGTCGCTTTGGCGGGTTGTGAGCCAAGTTTTAAGGTTTAAAAATATTTATCACCTTGATTGGGCAAATCTTTCTTGTGAACACCCGTCTTTGCCCTTACTTAATGATTACCACTCGATTATTTCGAGATTTTAAGCTAATCTATCGGTTTTGTGAATTTTTTAGATTTTTATATTAAAGGTGATGTATGGCGTTACGCACGATTTTAAATTACCCCGACCCTAAGCTTCGCACCCTTGCCAAACCAGTTGAAGTGTTTGATGACAAGCTTCATACGTTAATTGATGATATGTTTGATACCATGTACGCTGCTAAGGGTATTGGGCTGGCTGCCTCACAGATTGACGAACACATTCAGCTTATCGTCATGGATCTGGCGGGTGAAGAAGACGACCCAAAACCCAGAGTGTTTATCAATCCCAAAGTCACACCACTCGTCGAAGAACAATTTACCTATGAAGAAGGTTGCCTGTCAGTGCCCGATTATTATGACAAAGTTGACCGCCCAAAACGGGTCAAAATCGAGGCATTCGATAAAGACGGCAATGCGTTTGAGGAAGAAGCCGAAGGCATGCTTGCGGTATGTATCCAACATGAAATCGACCATTTAAACGGTAAATTATTTGTCGATTATCTCTCTAAGCTTAAGCAAGACCGCGCCCGTGACAAAGTGCGAAAAGTGATTCGTCAACGTGAAAAAGACGCTGAACATAAAAAAATGTAGTTCACTGTCAAGGGTGGATTATAACGCCTTTGATTAACTTAAAATTCATGCTAAAGGGACTAACCATGACTAATCGCGCACCGCGCATTGCCCATGTCGAACGCAACACCGCTGAAACCCAAATCAGTGCCACCATGAATCTTGATGGCACAGGGCAAGGCACGATTGATACTGGCGTGCCGTTTCTTGACCATATGCTTGACCAAATCAAACGCCATGGTTTAATTGATATGGATATCAAATGCAGCGGCGACACGCATATCGATGATCACCATAGTGTGGAAGATGTGGGAATAACGCTGGGTCAGGCCTTTCAACAAGCGATTGGCGATAAAAAAGGTATTGTGCGTTATGGGCATTTTTATGCCCCACTTGATGAAAGCCTTAGTCGTGCCGTGGTGGATATATCGGGACGGCCAGGACTTCACATGGATATTCCCTTTACACGGGCGATGATAGGCTCGTTTGATGTGGATTTATTTAGTGAATTTTTTTATGGCTTTGTGAATCATGCCATGATTACCGTGCATTTGGATAATTTAAAAGGCAAAAACAGCCATCACCAAATTGAGAGCGTGTTTAAAGCATTTGCCCGTGCACTGCGGATGGCAGTGGCATACGATGAGCGCGCGTTAGACCGTTTGCCCTCGACCAAAGAGGCGTTATAATAGCGTATCGAACTACCGCTAAAATTTTCTTGTATCAATTCCACACGAGGTTTTGTCGCACCCGCCGCTCACCATAGGCAAGGTGACTGGGTACGACAAGCTTGCGTTTTCCTTACACATTTGCCCTATTTTATACTCTATTGATTTTATTTATAAAATTTTGTCTAATTATGAGTTTATTTACCTTTAATCTGCTTTTTTAATCAGTTTGTCATATAGTTTATTTATCATACGCCCCGTTCTATCGATTCATGAATTGTTATCAAAAATTTTGTTATCTGTTATCTAGGACATAGGTATTGGGTTTATTGGATTGGGTGAATTGGTAAGGGTAGGCAGGGCACTTTATGGCACAGATAAGCGGTATTTTTTCAAGTTTGATTGTACGCATGCTGATGTTGCTGCTCTTGGTGTTTGCCTTGTCGCTTGCGGTGGTCTATTGGATCATCAACGCTAAAGGCAAGCCTGAGGTAACCAAGCTTGCCTCACAGACGATCGTTGAGATTGGCAATGAGTCAGTCAATGGCTTATTAAGCGGGCTGAAGCAAACCGACGGTATCGCCAATTCGACCAGTTTGCTGATCGGCAGTTTGCCCAAAGATGCTCAGATCATTAACCAAAGTTTTGGTAATCTTATCACCCATACCAATAACCAAATTATTAGCGGTGGGGTGTGGTTTGAGCCGAATGCTTATCAAGCTGATGTCGAGCAGCGCGCTTTTGTGTGGCGGCGTGATGGCAAGGGAGTGATGCAAGCGGATAACTTATACAGTGCCATCAATCCAGCCAACGACAACCTTGCTAGCAATGCCACAACAACGACACCGAGCACAGCATCTGCGCCTTCTAAGCCTGTCTTGCCGTCGCCTTATTATCGTGATTGGTGGTATGTGCCTGCGATGTATGCCAACCATGATGCTTGTGTCTGGAGTCGCGCTTATATTCAAGCTGACAGCAAACAGCCTGTGATTACCTGTGCTAAAGCCATTTATAGCCCTACCAAAGGGTTTGAAGGCGTGGTAAGTTTTGATGTCATTTTGTCGCGTTTACAAGGTATGGCGCAAGAGTGGCAAAAAAAGACCGGCGGTTATGTGTTTTTGGTCGATATGAATAATAACTTTTTGACCTATCCCGAAGCGAATTTGATTCGCAAAGTGACGGATGATAACCCTCAAGGCGAGCTGTTAAGCGTTGATAATTTTGCCCAACAATACCCAAATTTTTTGCCAATTGCGCAGCACCTAGACCGCATTAACAACAATTTAATTAATCATACTCGCGACAAAGACAGTATTCGGTTTGATTTTGTCGCCAATACCATTGTCAGTTCGACCAATCTACGACGCACCACACTCCAAGAAGCCAATATTCTCACCGCGCTGCTGTTTGCTAACCCTAATAACCAAACGACCAGCACTATGAGCAATCATTATGTCGAACAAGTTGCCTTAGCAGATGACCGGATTTTAAAACAACCATCAACCGCGTTTATTTTTAATCTTGCCAACACCAACTGGAAGCTGGTGATTGTCAAACCAAATCGTGAATTGACCGCCTTTGCCAATCGGCTCAATGGTCAGTTACAATGGTATTTGCTGTTAGCCTTTATCCCGATGCTACTGTTAAGCGGCTATGTATTTCGGCGCTTGGTGGGTTTACCGCTCAAACGTATGCGCTACAATGTTCAACAATTGGGGAACCTGATTGCCCAAAAACGCTATCTTGCGCTCAATGACTATAAGCTACCTGACACGGCGGTCAGTGAAGTGGCGGCAATTTCGACCTCGATGAATCAGCTCATTGACCGCGTGGTCGAGAACGAAGGCACGCTTGCTAAAGTCAATGAACAGCTTGAGCAACAAGTGGTCGAGCGCACCGAGCACCTTAACCAAGCGCTAAAAGACCTCAAAGCTTCACAAGTTCAGCTTGTTCAAGCAGAAAAAATGTCAACTTTGGGACAAATGGTGGCAGGCGTTGCGCATGAGGTCAACACCCCGCTGGGCTATGTCAAAAGTAACCTCGACTTGATTGACGAGAATCTCGTTCAATACCAAGCCTTGGTTGAAAGCACCCAACAACTTAAAACCTTAATGCAAGACACCCAACCAGACGTAAATCGCCAGCAACAAGCCCTTGAGCAAAGCTTGAGACTAAGTGATGAGATTGTAGAGTACGACCTATATGACGACCTAAAAGGCTTAATCAACGATGCCCAGTTTGGGATAGCGCAGATTGCAGAATTGGTGGTCAATCTGCGTGACTTCTCGCGTCTTGACCAAGCCAAAGTCAAAGCCGTGAATGTCAACGAATTGATAAAAAGCTCGTTGACCATGGCACGCAACAACTTAAAACAACTGCACATCACCACCGAGCTTGATTCTACCAGCGAAATACGCTGTAACCCATCACAGATTAACCAAGTGTTGCTCAACCTCTTTAACAATGCGGCTCAAGCCATGCCAGCCGAAAAAATTGCTCAAGGTCAGGCTTCATTGGATGTCAAAAGTTTTGAAGATGCCAACAATGTGTATATTCGTGTCAGTGATACCGGCTCTGGCATGACCCAAGCAGTATTAGAAAATATTTTTGAACCCTTTTTTACCACCAAACCTGCCGGCGAAGGCACCGGATTGGGTTTGGCGATTTCAGCGCAGATCATGGAGCAACACGGCGGTGATATCGATGTGGTATCTTGGGTGGGTGAAGGCACCCAGTTTACCTTACGCTTGCCAAAAACCGTCAGTACGCCGCAAGCGACTAGCCCCAACACCAGTCCCAAAAAGCTATTTATCGACGCTTAAATGATTTAACTATTTTATTTTTTGCTGTGCTTGGGTGTGGCATTACTATGCCCATGCATTGATAGTTATTATTCTAGTTCTTTTATATTTTATGTATGCTAAAGGTTCATTGCTATGTCATTTACAAACGGTTTACTTAAAAATGCGTCGTTTACCAATCAATCATTGGTGACCGCGACTAAACCCAAAATTGCTTTTATTGATGATGAAGCACGTATTTTACGCAGTTTAAAAATGCACTTTCGTGACAGTCATGATGTGTTTACCACCACCGAACCAGACGAATTACTTGATTATCTTAAGCACAACGATGTACAGGTGGTGATTAGCGACCAACGCATGCCAAAAAAACTGGGCGTAGACGTGCTCAAAGATGTCAAATCCATCTCACCACACACCATCCGCATTTTGTTAACAGGCTATGCAGATTTGAATGCTGTGGTCAATGCCATTAACGAAGGGGAGATTTTTCGCTATATCACCAAACCTTGGCAAACCGATGAGCTTAAAAATGTGGTCAATCAAGCCACCGATATCGCCATACAGACCAAAGCGGTCATCGCTGAACAGCCTGACGAGAACAGCCAAGCAAAACTGGTTGATCATATCACCAAACGCCGTATTTTAGTGATAGATGACCATGAAGAGGTGTACTTGCAGATGAAGCAACGCTTTACTAGCTTCGAGGTACACTGGGCAAATACGCTTGAGCAAGCACTGATACTGTTGCAAGCGCATCGCTTTGGGGTGGCGATTACCGACATTACGTTGGGTAGCGAGAATATCTCCCCAATTATTTATACACTTAAACAACACTATCCTGACCTTGCGGTCATGGTACTGACGGAGTTTAGCGATGCGCACAGCTTGATTCATCTAATTAACAAAGGCCAAGTCTATCGCTACCTGCCTCGCCCGACCAATTTATCTATGCTTGATATTAGCCTGCAGCGAGCGTTTGCTTATCATGAGCAGTTAGTGGCGCAGCCAAAGCTACAAATCCGTCATACGGTGGCAGAAATCAGCGATTCAGAAAAGCTGAGTTTTACTGATAAGATTAAAAGCTTTTTTTCACGTTTTGGGCGTGCGCCTAAAGCGGCCTCGACATAACAGTATTAACTATTTCTATAGCGTGACTTATTTTTTACCACCCGCCTTAATGAGTTGATTGGCAGTAATAACTTTTGGTTTGTAGATCACCGCTGTACCATTGGCAATTTTTTCTTCTAGCACGTCCAATGCCGCAGTGGGATCAAGAAACGATTTGTTATCAAAATTGACAAATGAATAATTCCACCATTTAACCCGTAATAGACGCTCAATGACTTTTTCAGGGAACCGATACTTAATCAGTTTAGCCGGATTACCCCCAACAATGGCATAAGGCGGAACATCTTTTACCACATGTGAGTTAGCTGCCACAATAGCGCCATCCCCAATGACAATACCATTTGCCAATGTGACGCCTTCACCTATCCAAACATCATTGCCAAATCGCGCATTATTGAGTGCGGTTTGTGTCGGTTCAATATCGATGCCTTTTAAGCCATTATCTTCTAAGTATCTAGAAACCACCACAAAATTACGGTCGTAAGTAAATGATGATGAGCTAATACGCTCATAGGGGTGCCGTTCGCCCATGAATTTTAAGCCACCTGCAATCGAACAATAACGACCCAATTTTAACCACGTTGGCAAGCCTGACCAAGAATACGAAAAAGAGCCCATTGAACAAAGCGTACGTTGTCCCATAAACGAACAGTATGGTTCAAGCTTTAAACTTTCATCAAAAAATAGGTAGTCTTCGGGCTTAATAAAATTAAAATCATCATCAGACCCTGAAAAATAAACTCGTGATAAAACTTTGGCTTTAGCCTTACCAAATTCAATGTACATTGTTGCTCCTATAGCATTAGTTAGTCGTGTGAGTGATGTCTTAACCTAACACAGGTTATTTACTAAATCATGAGTATCTGAAAAAAAGAATCATATTTTCTAGCTAGAAATTTCTTGTATCAATTTAAAACGCGGCTTTGCCTCACCTGCAATATTGACGGTTTCGCAAAACATGGTAAGTGGTCGCACCCATACGCCGTATTCGCCATATAATGCTCGATATACCACCAATACTTCGGCAGTTTCGCTGTGTTTAGCAAGGTGCAATACTTGGTAAAAATTGTCTTTGTAATGTTGGTAAATACCAAGTTTAAGCAAGGTTTTATTAGTCACGTGTTTTGACATCCAATAATTCAATTTCAAAGGTTAAATCCGAATTGGCAGGAATTTTACCCACTTGGCGTTCACCATAGGCTAAGTGACTGGGGACAATGAGCTTACGTGTGCCGCCCACTTGCATGGCTGCTAAAACGTCTGGCTTTTCAACTTGATTGTCATAACCTATATTTTTGGCATATTCACCGCCCAATACGCCGATATCCCAGCCTTTAATTACTCGCCCTGTGCCAATGACCGCTTCAAATGGTTGACCACGCTGGTGCGATGAGTCAAACACCCTACCATCTGCCAAGTAACCTGTGTAATGCGCGGTAATTAACGCCCCACGTTCGGCAGTTTTACCAGTACCAACAATGAAATCTTCAACTTGTAATTTATCCATTATTTTTTCCTATTTTAAAAAAAATGGATTAGAGTAGCCAATCCATTTTTGTAAACTTTATTCTACCGTAACTGATTTTGCGAGGTTACGCGGTTTATCCACATCGGTGCCTTTTGCCAATGCCACATGATAGGACAACAATTGCACAGGGATGGTATGCACCACAGGCGATAAAATACCCACATGACGTGGGGTGCGAATCACATGGACACCATCACCACCCGTAAACTCGCTATCAAGGTCAGTAAACACAAACAATTCACCACCACGCGCCTCAACTTCTTGCATATTGGCTTTGACTTTATCCAGCAAGCTGTCATTTGGGGCAATGACCACCACAGGCATATTTTCATCAACCAGTGCTAAAGGGCCGTGTTTAAGCTCACCCGCAGGATAGGCTTCGGCATGAATATAGGTAATTTCTTTTAACTTTAACGCCCCTTCCAACGCAATTGGATAATGGATGCCACGTCCCAAAAATAATGCACTTGGTTTACTGGCAAATTGGCTTGCCCAGCTGGCGATTTGTGGCTCAAGGTTTAACGCGTGTTGGATACTGCCTGCCACTTGACGCAGTTCTTCAGTATAAGCTATGTCTAAGGTAGTATTAACTTTGCCACGCAGTTTGCCAAGTGTCACCGCCAAACCAAATAAGGCAACAAGCTGTGTGGTAAAGGCTTTGGTTGAGGCGACACCGATTTCCGCCCCTGCCCGCGTGTATAGCACCAGTTCGCTTTCACGTGGCAACGCCGACTCCATCACATTACAAATCGACAAGCTATGCTCATGCCCCAACGCTTTGGCAAATTTTAACGCCTCAAGCGTATCCAGCGTTTCACCCGATTGCGAAATGGTGATAATGAGCTGTTTTGGCTCGGCAATTACATCACGGTAGCGATATTCGCTGGCGATTTCAACATCACAGCGGATTTTTGCGATGGATTCCATCCAGTATTTGGCAGTTAATCCGGCATAATATGAGGTACCACACGCCAAAATTTTGATACTGTCGATAGCGTCAAACACCGCTTTGGCTTTTTCACCAAAGTTTTCTGGGATAAAGCCTGCGTTTAAAAACACTTCAGCGGTATCAGCAATGGCTTTTGGCTGTTCGTGAATTTCTTTTTGCATAAAATGGGTGTAAGGCCCTAATTCAAGCGAAGCAAGCGAGACTTGTGACGTTTTGACCGCCCGATTTGGCGTGGCGCCTGTTTTATCAAAGATTTTATTAATACCTTTTTCACTAAGTAGTGCGATATCACCGTCTTCTAAGTACATGATTTGACGGGTAAAAGCCACCACCGCTGACACATCCGAGGCGATAAACACTTCATCTTCGCCAAAGCCGATAAGCAGCGGACAGCCCATACGAGCGACGACCATTTGGTTGGGTTTATCATTGGCAATCACGGCGATGGCGTAGGCTCCGTGAAAATTTTGGCAAGCGGTTTGTACTGCCTTAAGCAAATCGCCTGTTTTGACATAGTGCTGATGCACGCTGTGAGCGATGACTTCGGTGTCGGTTTGCGATTCGAACACATAGCCATCGGCTTGCAGGCGAGTACGCTCGGCTTCAAAGTTTTCGATAATGCCATTATGCACCACTGATATTAATCCTGCTGAAATATGCGGGTGGGCGTTGGGTTCGGTCACGCCACCGTGAGTCGCCCAGCGGGTATGACCAATGCCAGTGTGACCTGTGATGCCACGCTCTTTGGCAGCCGATTCCATCAATGCCACCCGCCCGACACGGCGTACTCGGCGGATGCCTTTGTCGGTCTGGACGGCGATGCCGGATGAGTCATAACCTCGGTATTCGAGGCGTTTTAGTCCGTCGGTGAGAAAATCAACGACATTTGCATGGGCACGAATTGCCCCAACGATACCGCACATAATTGTTCCTTAGTATCAAGTTTTGAGTTATGGCAAAATGAAAATGAATTTGCCGTGAAAACCGTTACCCCAAATCGTTAGGTAACGGTGGTTTTGGCGTGGTTATGCCAAGTGGTTAATTGATTAAAAATTCATTCTTCATTCACCACATCTAAAATTTGTTGTAATAATGTTGGGCTAAAGAAAATAGGCGACTGGGCAAGTCGTTCGATAAAAGGCTTAATTTCCCTAATCAAGCACGCTGTTTTGCCATCACCAACACACCCAAACTTCCCACAACCGTGATATTTAGCGAAGTCGCCACCTGCCGTCCTGCTTTTTCATCAATTAACAAAATATCCGCTTTAAGCTGTTGATATAATGCAATCGCTGAAACTTCGCCAATATCCAAATTGGTTAAATTTGGCAAAGCAGCGGGCTTAGCAGGCGATTGTTTATCCTGCAAAAAATGCTCAAACTCTATCGCAAATGGTTTTCCTGCCTGTGTAACTTCGCTAAACACTTCAGGTGTAACCCATATTTGGCTAAATAACTGGGGCAATAAATCCAACGCCTCACAAGTGGCTAACGCAATTAAGGGCGATGAATCGGCAATCACTATCATACGCTTTTTAAAGCCATTAACTGATTTATATTTGCCACTTCGTGCTTTAGTTCCTCAATTGAATCATAAGTTTGCCGAGCAATACCCCGATTTTGACACTCTTGCAAAAAGGCAATTTCATCCGCCACGCCCGAAAAACGAGTAGCGACTTTTGTCGAAAGCCTGCCTTGTCGATATAAATCAATCGCTGTATTCAAACGTAACATGGCTTGCCAGTCGCTTAAGCTATAGCTTTTTGCGATGTCATTGGGAATAGAAATTACAACTTCTGTCATGATTATTCCTTTTTTTAATCACTTTTTCACAGGACGTTGCCAACTATCGACGGTGGTTTGTTTGGCTCGGGTCAAAGTCAATTTATCCGCAGGCGTGTCTTTGGTAATCACCGACCCCGCCCCAATCGTCGCCCCAGTGCCGATATTGACAGGGGCGACAAGGCTTGAGTTACTGCCGATAAAGGCATTATCACCAATGATTGTTTGGAATTTATTAACACCATCATAATTGCAAGTAATCGTACCTGCCCCAATATTTGACTTTTGACCAATCGTGCTATCACCAAGATATGCCAAATGATTGGCTTTTGCCCCTGTCGCCATCTGCGTGTTTTTTAGCTCGACAAAGTTGCCGATATGCACGTCTTTAGCAGTCACCGCATTCGGTCTTAGCCGTGAGAAAGGACCAATTTGATTATCTTCGCCCACCACCGCATTGTCAAATAGGCTATATGGTTGAATTACCGTACCCGTGGCGATTTTGCTATTTTTGATGATACAGCCTGCCCCGATTTTGACGTTATCACCAATTTCGCAGTCGCCTTCAATAATCACATTAATATCAATCTCGACATCTTTTCCGACGGTCAAATTACCCCGTAAATCAAAACGACTGGGGTCTATCAGATGTACGCCTTGTTTCATTAAGCTTTCGGCTTGGTGGGTTTGCCATGTGCGTTCGAGATTTGCCAACTGGATACGGTCGTTTACCCCTGCAATTTCAAATTGGAAGGTGGGCGAGACGGTGGCAATCTCAATCCCGCTATCAACCGCCATTTTGACAATATCGGTGAGATAATACTCGCCTTGGGCGTTATTATTGGTAAGTTTTGGCAAAAACTGGTGCAAAATTTCATTGGCGACACAATACACCCCGCTGTTGATTTCACGGATTTGTTTTTGGGTGTCGCTAGCGTCTTTTTCTTCAACAATCGCCACGACCTTGTTATCGCTGTCACGGATAATCCGCCCTAAGCCCGCAGGATTGGCAAGCTCTAAGGTAAGCATGGCAAAATCGCTGTCGGTGTTGGCTAGTTTTTCCAGCGTATCTGCCCCAATCAGTGGCACATCGCCCGACAAAATCAGACTTTTACCTGTTTTTGGTAACACGGGTAACGCCATTTGTACGGCATGACCTGTGCCAAGTTGCTCGGCTTGCTCGACCCAGTCGATATTTTCCCAACCATTGTGCAAGCCAAAAGCATTTTTCACTTGTTCGCCTTCAAAGCCGAAAATCACGATATTTTTTTGGCTGCCCAATTTTTTGGCGGTGGTTAAGACATGCTGTAGTAATGGTTTACCTGCCAACGTTTGCAACACTTTTGGGCGGGTGGATTTCATGCGAGTGCCCTTGCCCGCTGCCATGATGATGGTGGTTAATGACATGATTGTTCCTATACGGTAAATTTCTGAAATGATAAATTTGGAATAAACTGATAATGTTTTGCATTGGCTGAAATTAACGTTTTTTCGTAAACGATGGCAGTACTGGCAATCAAAGCATCTGCCATTTGCATATTATGTGATAGGGTATAATTTTTCACCAATTCTGAAGCAATATCGCCAATTTGTTGATTAAGTGGTAAAATTTGATAATGATACTTTATCAAATATTTGATAAATTTATTCAACTCGATGCTATTACGAGAACCTTGTAAAATTTCCATATAAGTGATAACAGAAATTTCTTTGTTCATGGTATTATCGAGTAGTTCAGTCGCTTTTGCTTTACCATTAAACGCAAAAATAAGTATATCGCTATCAATCAACATTCAATTGTCTGCCTTTACGAAGGTCTTTCATATAATTCTCAACATTGATATTTCTATCCGCCCACATACCATATACTTCATCATCACCTTCACGAATGACAGGCTCGTCATTTTCATTCGCTAACTGATTTTTTACCCAATTATTAAACATAGTATTTAGTTTTTCTTTGGACTTATTGGCGACAAAACGAGTTGCCAACTCATCGTCTAAATTAAATGTTAATTCCATAATACATTGCCTTAAAGTCGTCTGATAATTGGGTTGCCAGATTATCAATTCCAATCGTTCATTGCCTGATTTTTTCATTGCTATTCTAATTATATCCCACCCATTAACCAAAACGGAATATACACTAAAACAATCAACGTAATAGTAGCCATAACACCAGCTAAAATATCATCAATCAAAATCCCAAGCCCGCCCGATACATTTTTATCCACCCATTTAATGGGAAAGGGTTTAATAATGTCAAAAAAGCGAAATAAAATAAAAGCTATTAATAAATGAAACCATTGCCATAAGCCAAACCACGTATCCATTTGATAATAATCCATAACGTCAAATGGATTAAATTGATAACAATATTTTAAAGGCAGCAACGCAATCCACATCCCTACCCATTCATCAAACACAATATGCGGGTCATCATGCACGCCCATCAAATCAGACGTTTTACCGCAAATATAACTGCCCACCAAACAGCCCACAATGGTAACTGCCAAAAATCCCCAAAAGCCAAGCCACAGCATTGGAATAGCAACAATCAAACCGCCCACCGTTCCCCATGTACCAGCGGCTCGCTTTGGCAGACCTGAGCCTAAGCCAATCCCAAGCCAATAAATTAGCTTTTCCCAAGCGGTGGCAGTGGGCGGGCAGGGCGGGCACGGATTGGATTTTCTTACGTTGGGTTTATGAAGTTGGGTCATTGTTTACCTAAAAATGCTGATAGCCTTGAATGGTAACATCTACTTTTTTTTCATTATAAATCAATGTCAAACCTTTTTCTGTCACGATTTCGCCAATGGCAATAATCTGATTTGGATAGCGCTGATTAAACTGCTCAAATTTGTCTTTTGGCAGAGTTAAACATAACTGATAATCATCGCCACCATTTAGCTGGTGTTGCCATTTCTCAGCGTTTGGCAGATTTTTTAATAGCAGATGCGTGGGGATTTTGGTTAAATCAATCACCGCTCCTACATTTGAGGCAGTCAAAATATGTCCTAAATCCTGCCCTAGGCCATCTGAAATATCAATCATACTATGGGCAAAACCGAGTAGTTTTTGTCCTAACTTAACTTGGGGAACGGGTAAGTCTAGTGTATGTTGCAAGTCAGATTTTTCACCCTTTAAAACGTGCTGCAACGCAAAACTTGCCGAGCCGATTTCTCCACTCACGCAAACGATATCACCAACTTTTGCCCCACTTCGCGTGATTGCCTGTCCGTTTGGCACAAATCCCAATGCAGTTACCGAAATCGTCAAAATATCGGATTTGGTGGTATCACCGCCGATTAAGTCCACGTTAAACTGTCCGCAAATATCGGCAATCCCACGGGTAAATTGTTTTATCCAGTTGTCATCTTTAGCAAGGTCGTTTGGCAGACTTAATCCTAATAAAATCGCATACGGTGTTGCCCCCATACTGGCAAGGTCAGACAGATTCACGGTAACGGATTTGTAGCCAATGGCGTAGGCGGCAGTAGACTGCGGAAAATGCCGACCTGCCACCAGCGTGTCAATACAGCTAACCAGCTGGTGATTGGGCGGAATTTGGCTTACCGCACCGTCATCGCCAATGCCAAGAAGGGTGTTTGGGTGCAGTGGGGTTAGATGTTTGAAGTGGGTATAAATAAGGGAAAATTCGGACATGGACGTATCCGTTTTTGGGTTTAAAAAAGACGAGAAGAAGGGCGTAATGCACGCCCTTATTTGATTGATTGGTCGGTTGTGGGGTCGCCAGTATTTACTTCCGTACTTTCTTGCAATTGGGCTTTTTTGGCATCCGCCTCAACTTCAGGTTTACGCACGTCTTTGGCGATTTTGTCCATCACCACATGAATCACCTTATAGCCATCCGATGAGCCAAAATGGGTATTGAGTTGTATCGCTTCATCAATCACCACCTTGTACGGCACTTCCAAGTGATGTTTCATCTCATACGCACCGACCAATAACACCGCTTGCTCGACTTTATCAAGGCGTGACCACGGGCGATCAAGCAGGCTGTCGATATAAGCGATTAAGTCATCACTTTGTTCAATGATTTTACTGAGTAATTCATGATAATAGCCCAAATGTACCGTGTGCATGGCATTTTCGCTGCGGGTATGGGCTTCGATTTCGTGGGATGGATTGCCCGTGAGTAACCACTCATATAAGCCTTGCACCACAAAACGCCGTGCCTTACGAATGGCGGTCAGACTGGTTTTATAGTTGATAGCGTGGTCTGTATTGGTTGAATCAGTCATTGGGCTACCTTATTCTACGTCGGCTTGGGCGTCGATTTGACCAAGCAAGTTAATCATTTCAAGGGCGACCATTGCCGCCTCACTACCTTTATTGCCTGCTTTGGTGCCCGAGCGTTCAATTGCTTGTTCGATGCTGTCGGTGGTCAAAATCGCATTAATGACTGGAATGTCATAATCAAGTCCAATTGAGCCTAGGCCTTTTGCCGACTCACCTGCGACAAAGTCAAAATGTGGTGTGCTACCCCGAATCACCGCCCCCAAGCCAATAATGGCATCGAATTTATCGGTTTGAGCCATACGTGCCACAGCGAGCGGAATTTCCCATGCACCAGGGACACGCACCACCGTGATGTTACGCCCTGCCACCCCGTGACGCAGTAAGGTGTCAATCGCACCATTGACCAAGCTTTCAACCACAAAGCTGTTAAAACGTCCCACGACCATACCAATTTTGGCGTGGGTATTGGTGTGTAAATCGCCGTTGAGGTGTTGCACTTGAGCGAGTTCTTGCTGTAGATTTGCCATGATAATTGCCTTTTAAAATTGATTGAATGTTTAAACTTTTAAAAATAAATTAATGCTTAATTTAAAAAGTTTGGTAATTCTTTATTACGTTTTTCCAGTTCTTTCGCTTTTTTCTTACTGACACCGCCTAAGATGTCAATGGCATGACGCAGACGTTGCAAGGTCATATCCGCCCCAATCAAATACATCGAATTCATCACAGGCGTACTCGACTTTGACCCAGCGATGGCGATAAAAAATGGCGACATAAAATCCCGTAATTTAATGCCCACCTCGCCTGCCAAACCAGACAATACGGCTTGGATATTTTCTTCCGTCCATGCAGGCATGATTTCTAATTGCCACTGCGCCAATTGTAAAATCTCTACCGTTTGCTCGGTGGATAAGACTTTATGCTCAAAATCCGCTTCAGTAATGGTTGGCAAGTTTTGGAAATAAAAACCCGCCCAATTCACCGCATCTGATAGCAAGTTAATGCGAGGCTGAATGGCTTTGGCAATCGCTGTGAGTTTGTCACTATCATTTGCCCAGTCTAGGATTTTGGTTTTTAACGCTTCGGGCGAGAGCGAACGCAACCATTCGCCATTGAGCCAAGTCAATTTTTCCACATCAAAAATCGGACCGCCGAGTGACACCCGTTTAATATCAAAACTTTCAATCATTTCTTCAAGGGTAAATTTTTCCGCCTCAGTCGGCATAGAGTAGCCCATGCGCCCTAAGTAATTAAGCAAGGCTTCTGGCAGTACGCCTGCATCCCGGTAATAGGTGATGGAAGTCGGGTTTTTACGCTTGGATAGCTTGGACTTGTCAGGGTTACGTAGCAGTGGCATATGACACAGGACTGGCATTTCCCAACCAAAATATTTGTATAGTAGCTGATGTTTTGGGGCAGAGTTAATCCACTCTTCGCCTCGAATCACGTGGGTAATTTCCATCAAATGGTCATCGACCACATTCGCCAAGTGATACGTCGGCAAGCCATCGGTTTTTAGCAAGACTTGCATATCCACTTGCGACCATGGAATCTCAAGCTCGCCACGCAGCAGATCATCAAACTTACACACGCCCTCAGAAGGCACTCGCATCCGAATCACAAATGGCTTGCCCGCAGCAGCCAGTTTATCCGATTCTTCACGGGACAGATTGGCATAACGTCCGTCATATTTGGGCGTTTCGCCCCGCGCCATCTGCTCGTTTCGCATTTGCTCAAGCTCTTCAGGTGTGGCAAAACAGCGAAACGCGTGCCCTTTATCCAGTAGTTCTTCGGCGTATTGTTTGTAGATATCTTTACGCTCGCTTTGGCGATAGGGGGCGTGTTTTCCGCCCACATCGGGACCTTCTGACCAGTCAAGCCCAATCCAACGCAAAGCGTCCAAAATCATTTTTTCTGATTGGGCAGTCGAGCGGGTTTGGTCGGTGTCTTCGATACGCAGGATAAATTCCCCGCCGTGGGCTTTGGCAAAGGCGAGGTTAAATAGGGCGATATACGCAGTCCCAACGTGGGGAAAGCCTGTGGGGGATGGGGCGATACGGGTGCGGACATTTGACATGGGGTTCTCTATAGCGATAAAATTTTTAAAATTGTCAGTTATTATAACGGATTTATGCGTAATTATAAAAACAAACTGGGTTAATGCCGCAAAACTGCTTAACTATTATGACGCTGGCGAATAATTTCGACAATCATCGGTACGACTGACACCACAATAATCGCAATCATAATCCACGAAAAATGCTGTTTCACAAATGGCAACTGCCCGAAAAAATACCCAAGTAGCGAAAAAAACGATACCCACAACACCGCGCCAATCACATTATAGCGCACAAACTCACTATATTTCATGCGCCCCATTCCCCCCACAAACGGGGCAAATGTGCGTACAATGGGAATAAAACGCGCGATAATAATGGTGCGTCCGCCATATTTCTCAAAATATTCATGGGTTTTTTGCAAATAACTGTGCTTAAAAATCTTGGAATTGGGATTCGAAAATAACGTTTGCCCAAAATGTTTACCGATTTCAAAATTAACAAAATCACCAAGCATGGCAGCAATCACCAACAGCCCGACCAAGGCAAAAATATTCATTTGTCCGACAGCCGCAATCGTCCCTGCGGCAAATAACATCGAATCGCCTGGTAAAAAAGGCAATATAACCAATCCGGTTTCACAAAAGATAATGGCAAATAAAATACCGTAAATCCAGTTACCATAATCATTCACCAATTGCTGCAAATGGTCACCGATATGCAAAATAAAATCAATTAACCACATAGATTGATCGCCTTTTTTATGGTGGGTTAAGTTAGCATTAAAAAATAGGTCATTATAGCTGAAATTTCATATTTTTTGCCCAATTTATCTTGACATTAAGTAATGATTTCACTAAAATACGCCCACTCTTAGGCAAAGTATCCTAAAACTGGGGCTATAGCTCAGTTGGTAGAGCACTTGCATGGCATGCAAGGGGTCAGCGGTTCGACTCCGCTTAGCTCCACCAGTCTTAGAATATTTTTAGCACCTCGTGCGATTGCGTCCCCATCGTCTAGAGGCCTAGGACATCGCCCTTTCACGGCGGTAACCGGGGTTCGAATCCCCGTGGGGACGCCACTTATTTATTGTTACAAGTTTTATAAGACTGCGATTTTAAGCCACCCATTGACGGTGGCTTTTTTGTTAGTGTGTATTCGGGTAGGCGTTAACGCTTGGATTTATTTGGTTGAACTTTTATCAATTTTAACCTTACCTGGAATATAAGTGGGCGATACGCCAAACCATTTTTGATGGATTTGATTATAGGTACCATTGGCAACCAACGTGGCAATTCCCTGATTGATTTTGGCTTGTAGTTCTGGGTGGTGTTTGTCAATCACGTAAACCATGCCATAGGGTTCATCAAAGTATTTACCTTTACCACCGATGCTAATCGGTAGCTGTGGGTTGTTTTTGTTTAAATATTCAAGTACGCCTCGGTCAGCAAGCACCACATCGGCGGTATTGTTAAACAAGTGCTTGTATGCCAAAAAAGTGGTATTTTCTTTGAGAATGGTAGTTGTTTGGCCTTGTTCGAGTTTTTCAATATCCAAGGTATAGCCTGTGTCGACAATGGTTGCGATTCGTAGATTTTTGAGCGAGTCCAAGCCATTAACCGCTGCTAAGTCAAGTTGGGGGTTACGTTGGTTAATGGCTACCGCGTCTTGTCCGTAGTTATAGGGATTGGATAGCAATATTTTATCAGTAAGTTTTTGTTCTACCACATCACCTCTGGCGATGCCCCCTAATGCGATTTGGTGCTTGCCTTGGGCGACGGTGTTAATGACGATTTGCCATGGCATCGGGTCAAACTCGACGTTAAAGCCCTCAGCCTCGCCAATGCTGCGTAACATATCAACATCAAAACCAATCGCGTCCCCTTGCGCATCGCGAAAGCTATAGGGTGGATAATCTGCGTCCATACTTACCGTGTAGCTTTTTAATATCAGGTTACTTTTAAGGGGATGGTCGGGGTGCTGTTGCGCCTTGCTTTCGCTATTGGCTGGCGGGGCGGGTGGGCTACATGCCATAAGTAGGTTTGTCAAACAGGCCAAGATGGAAGCTCGACCACTTTTATGTATCAACGTTTTATGTATCAGCGTGATAAGTTGTAGCAAAGATGAAACCTCGTAGTTAATCATAGCCGCTACCCAATATATTTCTCATAATTCACCTTTGCATAAAGCATTCCACTAAGCCTGCGGGCATAAAAAGCTGTCACGCTTTTTAACATGTTTTTATCAAAAAATTTGCATTATACGCAAACACTTTTTATAAACTGTTAATTTATTTTATATTTTCTTTGAGTTATTCTAAATTTTTAGAAATACGTATTAAGCTAGATTTAGCGTTGTTATCAATTAGGAAGCATCATGGCTAATTTTAATACCCATTTGAGCGTGGCATTTGTCGCGAGTGGGGTGGGTGCATTGGTCTTGTATAAAGCAGGGATTTTGTCTGGTATCGAGTTTTTGTTGTGTACGGTGGTCGGCACTGTGGGTGGGCTACTACCTGATATTGACCTTGACCATTCTATTCCTGCCAAAATTGGTTTTAATGCGCTTGCGTTGCTTTCAGCGTTTTTGATGGTGATGTATTGGTCAAGTCAATTGGCATTGCTGAGCTTGATGGTGGTCTGGCTGTTGACGTATTTGATCATGCGATATGGGGTATTTAATTTGTTTAGTAGTTTGACGGTGCATCGAGGGGTGGTACATTCTTTGCCATATCTTGCCATCGTGGCGTTATTGTTGGTTGATATTAATTTTTATCTGTTTAAATACACCGCTATTTTAAGCTGGGCAGTGGGGTTATTCTTGTTTGTTGGCAGTCTGTTCCATTTGGTGTTAGATGAGATTTATAGCGTCAATGTATTTGGTCTAAAACTAAAAAAATCGTTTGGTACAGCTTTTAAACTGTTTGAAATGCAAAGAATGGGTTTATACATTACGTTATACTTGATAGTCATAGCTTTGGTGATTTTTTCGCCGCCCTTTACCTTATTTTGGCAAACACTCACTGACCCAATTAGCTGGTTGATTCTCAAAAAAAACTTGCTGCCGATAGGCATAAACCTGCAACGGTTTTAAGATAATTGCTGAGAGGTAAATTGCATACAGCGAAACGTTAAATTAATGCGCCCCTCTTTGACTTTTTTGGTTTTGGGTAAGCTATGCACCCAATGGCGTTGGGTCTGCCCCCGCATAACGACAAGCTGCCCATTGTCTAGCAAGATTTCGACCTTGTCTTTAGTGATGCGGTGTTTAAACACAAATTTTCGCGCTGCCCCAAGCGATAACGAGGCGATAATCGGCGCATTGCCCAGTTCTTTTTCATCATCGGCATGATAGCCAAGCCCATCCTCGCCCGTGGGATAAAAGTTGAGCAGGCAAGCATTAAATGCGGTTTTTACGCCTATCTGTTGCAATTTTTGTTCAATCAAAGTTTTTAGGTCAAGCACTTCTTTTGACCATGCCACGCCTTGCCGTGTATGCCCTGAATAGTGGTAGTCATTGTCGCCCATCCACACGATTTGACGGCGAGTGATATGAGTCTTGCCAAACAGGGTCACGATATCCGACTGCCACGGCAAAGTAGTTAAAAGGCTATGATAAAGCTCGCTTGGGTCAGCCACGATTTGCCCGAAGTCATTGACAATACCGTCGTAGGGTAATAGATTTTCGTGGGGATTTGGGGCAAATAACGTCATTTTTTTAATTTTTCAAAAATTAACTGGGCACACCGTTCTGGGGCTTCGAGCGGTAGCAAATGCCCATAATCGGGTAATACGCTGATAGCTTCACTTGGGACAAAAGTCGCCCACGTTTCACGCACCGCTTCGCTGATAAACATCGACGGTTTGCCAATAATCAGATGGACAGGCACGTTGTTGTCGCTCATCACCTTGCGTAACGCATCCATGATAAACGGCGTGCCAAAATAGTTGGCAAGCTCTTGCTCGGGCGAAAAGCGTAAGGTTAATTCGCCTTTATCATTGTTTTCTAAGCTATTTTTGGCATAGGTCAAAAGATGCTCGTCGCTGATGCGTTTATAGGCTTTATGCTGACGTAAAAACTGGTAATACGCATCCACACTTTGCCAGTCGGCTTGTTTGACTTTGGTGCTTTTAAACGGCTCACGGGTCATTTTGACCGCTCTTGGGGCAAGGTTATACAAGGTGGTTTGCTGTCGGGTAAAGGTGACAGGCTCAAGCAAAAAAAGCTGGCTAAACAGGTCGGGGCGTTTGGCACAGGCAAGGGTAGTGGCGGTCGCCCCTTGGGAGTGTCCGATACCGATAACGGGCTTGCCATCTTGCTGTGCTTGGGTGGCTTGCAAAAAGTCGATTAAGATATCGGCATCTTGCTCACGGGTGAGTTTCCTAGCGGTGGATTTACTGACGCTCGGCTTGTCGTACCATTCGCCCCGCATGGTCAGGGCGGTGATGTTAAGGTGCTTTGCTAGGTCGGTGAGTAGTGGCTCGTACACGCCTAAGGCAAAGCCGTTACCGCCGTAAAAATGGGCGGCTAAATTTGTATCAGCCGTGGCGGTTGGATTTTGAATTTCGTAATATCTAGCTTTTTTGCCGTCTAAATTTATAATTTTTTCTTCCATGATTTGCCTTGTGATGGGTTATAAGTCATCTAAATTGACTTCAAAACTTGGTTCTGGGTTGGTTAATCGTTGTTTGCTTAAAGCAATTAAATCGTCATCAGATTGTGAAATTAATTTAGCATAACGCTTCTTAATTTGAGCTAGATAATCTTTCACTTTTGATTCATCATTTGAAAAAGATTGAAGATAACTAGAGGCTAACACTTCAAGTAATTGATAAAACTGTTTGAGTGTTAATGACGATGTTGAGCCACTCATACTACCTACATTAATTTCGAATTTATCCTCCGTTGCCGTAAAACCACCGACTTCAGGCGGTGGATATAAGGCAACTCCGTAATCATACTTACGCATGGACGTTGTTTAGTGCGGTGTATTTTGCTGTTCGATGTACTGGCGGATAATCTCAATTGGAGCACCGCCACAACTACCTGCAAAATAGCTAGGAGACCACAACGCATCGCCCCATAACTGTTCTTTGATAGACGGATATTCTTTTTTACGCAATAACCGACTAGACACGCCTTTCAAGCTATTCACCAAGCTAGAAATAGCCACTTTAGGTGGATAAACCACCAATAAATGCACATGGTCGCTTTCACCGTCAAACTCAACTAATTGTGCCTCAAACTTTGAACAAACTTCCTCAAAGATGGCTTGCATATCGTCTAAAATCTCTTTGGTAAATATTTTTCTGCGGTACTTCGCCACAAAGACCAAATGCACATGAAGATTGTAAACAACGTGCCTTCCACGTCTTAAATCGTTTGACATATAATTAGACCAAATGTAAAATATAAAAATCCAATTATACTTAAACCCATGAAAACACTCAAGCTACGCATACGAGACAAGCATACAGACCAACTAAATCGCCTAAGCGGTTCGGTCAATTTCGTGTGGAACTATGTCAATGACTTGAGTTACAAGCACCTACAAAAGACTGGCAAATTCTTTAGTGCTTACGATTTAAACGAATACATCAAAGGTAGCAGTGAACTACTTGGCTTGCACAGTCAGACTATTCAAGCCATCAACGAAACCCACGCCAAATCGCGTCGCCAATTCAAAAAGGCTAAATTATCATGGCGAACCAACAACCCAACATCAAAACGCAAATCATTAGGTTGGCTACCCTTTAAACAATCCGCCATCAAACACATTGCTACCCATGCGACAGGTAAAAAAGGCTTAAAATCGACTTTACAATTAAGCCTAGCCAAAGGGCAAAAACTAGTCATTGACCTATGGGACAGCTACAACCTTAGCCTATATCAAATCA
>ERZ501005.59-NODE-59-length-28585-cov-15.501472_pt1 | contig 28585 bp, 30 predicted proteins | sample MGYA00248830_ERZ501005 | MGnify/ENA primary metagenome ERZ501005 (study PRJEB25958, sample SAMN03398565) | human skin metagenome | study: EMG produced TPA metagenomics assembly of the Human Skin Microbiome Metagenome (human skin metagenome) data set. | reverse complement strand
TTGCTTAATTCTTTTAGTTTGTCGGGCTTTGCTTATCCCGAGTTCAGGTTAATTAAATAAACAATACCCGTATGGCAATCGATAGAAATAGCGGCAGATAAAACAAGTAATACCCATGTTTTATTCATCCACTTTTTAAAATTTTGGGGTTTTTATGGTAAAATAAGCGGTTATTGTTTTTTTATATTTGTTGTAATATGGCGTTGGCTCTATGGGCAAATATAAAACTAGTGAGATGAAAGCTGAATTAAGCTGTGAAAACCGTTATGAAAAAAGCCATCGCCTCCGATGCCCAACGTGAAAACTTGATCTTTAAACGCCGTATTTTATTTGCAGCGTTTTTTATCTTTTTAGGGCTAGTCGGCTTGATTGTTCGCTATGCATATTTACAAATTTATACCCACGAACAATATGTCACCCAATCGGATAATAACCGAATTAAACTGATTTCAGCACCGCCCAGTCGAGGCTATATTTATGATCGTAATGGTTATTTATTGGCGGACAATCAGCCTGTGTTTACCGCAGTGCTCGCGCCTGAAGAAATCGATAATCCCGAGCAGACGATTAAATTATTGACCCCCATTTTTCAGCTTACTCCCGAAGAAGTGGATGAGGGTTTAAAAGCCTTAAAAAAGAGCAAAAATGAGCCTGTCACGCTTAAAATCGGGCTAACTGAGCAACAAGTTGCCCAATTTAGTGAACGAAAACCGTTTTTTAAGGGTGTCAGTATCCAAAGTAAACTGACCCGCACCTATCCGTATGGCGATTTATTTGCCCATGTGATTGGTTATGTGTCCCGTATCAGCGATGCTGATAGCAAAAAGCTCGATAAACAACTGTATGCAGGCACAGACCTCATCGGCAAAACAGGCATCGAAAAACAATACGAGTCGCTCTTGCTTGGTAAGCCCGGCTATCAGTCGATTGAAACCAATGCTTATGGCGATATCATCAAAAAACTTGACACTCGCCCGCCCATTCCGGGTAATGACATTTATTTAAGCTTGGATTATGGCTTACAAAAAATCGCCGCTGATGCGCTGGCTGGCAAACGAGGGGCAGCCGTGGCGATTGACCCTAATACCGGCGAAGTGCTTGCCTTTGTCAGTAACCCAAGTTATGACCCCAACCCATTTATCTCAGGCATTAGCAGCAAAGATTATAAAGCGTTGCGAGAAGACCCCGATATGCCGCTGTATAACCGAGCCTTACAAGGGCAATATCCTCCTGGCTCATCCATCAAGCCAATTGAAGGGCTGGCAGGTATCGAATACGGGGCGATGACTTGGGATAGTGCCATTTTTGACCCAGGGTATTTTAGCTTGCCTGGTGATAGTCACAAATTCCGTGACTGGAAAAAATCGGGACACGGCTCAGTCAATTTGCACAAAGCCATTGTCGAATCGGTTGATACGTATTTTTATAAATTGTCGTATCAGCTTGGCATTGACAAATTGCATGATTGGATGACCAAATTTAACTTTGGCAGTAAGACAGGCATTGATTTACCAGGGGAAAAAGCAGGCGTTTATCCATCGAGCGAATGGAAGCTTAAGACTTATAAAAAGCCGTGGTTACCTGGCGAGACGATCTCGGTGAGTATCGGGCAAGGGTATTTTTTGGCAACGCCGCTACAAATTGCCAATGGGATTGCCATGATTGCCAATAAAGGGCAACACCTTGTGCCACATTTGCTCAAAAAATCCACAGGGGCAGCCCCTTTTACGCCGATTGCTCGACCCGATGGTAAAGTGCCGTTTCGGGGGACGGAACAAGATTTTGAACGCATGCAGCTTGCGATGGAAGATGTGGTAAAAAAAGGTACGGCACACAGTGTCTATACGCCTGCTTATCGCATGGCAGGTAAAACCGGAACCGCACAGGTCAAATCCATTGCCCAAGGCAAGTCTTATAACGAAGCAGCTTTGGATTCACGTCATTGGGACCATGGCTGGTTTGTGTGTTTTGCCCCGGTTGACAACCCACAAATTGCGATTGCAGTGATTGTCGAAAACGGTCGGCACGGTGGTTGGGTCGCCCCTATTGCCCGTAAGATGATGGATTACTGGCTTATTGACCGTGATAAAAACCCGATCAAGCCGCCTTCTGCTGAAGAATTGGCAAAAATTAATGCCGAAAAACTCATTGCCAAACAAAAAGCTGAACAAGCCGCTGCTCAAGGCATTATCGTACCTGCCACGCAACTGCAAAAACCAACAACCACGTTATCGAGTGGCGGCGGAGCAACCGACTGATGTCCAAAAAACTTGCCCAAAAACCTGCACCGCAAGCAAAGATAAAGCCTGCCACCGTACGCATTATTGCAGGGGAATATCGCCGACGTTTGATCGGTTTTGTCGATGCCCAAGGCTTACGTCCCACGCCCGACAGGGTACGAGAGACCGTGTTTAACTGGCTTAACGAGGCATTAATCAATGCCACCGTGTTAGATTGCTGTGCAGGTAGTGGTGTGTTAGGGTTTGAATCGCTGTCTCGTGGGGCGCGCCATGTGACCCTTATTGAGCCCAACCCCATGCAAGTCAAACAATTACATACCACCAAGCAGCAACTTAACATCGCCCCACAGCAGCTTACAATCGTTGCCACTACTGCTCAAGACGCCATTGACACCCTGCAGGGACAACCAGCATTTGATGTGGTCTTTATCGATCCGCCGTATGCCTTAAATTTGTGGCAGACGCTTTTACAACAGTTATTGCAAGCGGCTTTGATTACCACAAACACCTTGATCTATATCGAAGCTGACCTGCCGCATGAACGGATTTTAACCAATTATTGGGAAACATTAACCCCACTTAAACATAAAAAAATGGGACAAATTTATTGTGCAATTTACCAGTTTACCGAGTTACCCTTATAATTTACGTTGGTTAGTGGAATTTTGATGGGTACTTCTAACAAATAAAAAGGCTTATCAGGAGGATAAGCCTTAAAATTCTTGAGTATGTCTAATTTAACTTTTTGGGTTAGCCTTTTAAGATGAGACAAAACCCTTGCGATGCAGGCGGTAAACATCCATCAAACATCGATTGGCTATGTAATTGGGGTAAATTAAAAAAGTAATCCAGCCCCAATACAAGTAGTAAGGCAACAACAAACATAACGGTTAAAATTGCCATAAATGTATGAATCGTAATGGCAGGCTTATTACGAGTTTCAGGCAATTGGCTGTAAGTGTCTGAGATCATCGAATTTTGCTCGCGATTTATTATTTGATTGGGCATCGTCAATCCTTATGCAAGAAGCAAAAAAATCATAAAGTCAGAAGGTGTGATAGAATTACATTTTTATCTTTGATTTTACATTCTACCGTATCGTTGTTACTAAATTATAACAATAAAAACGTTATTTTACTTTTCTATACGTCTGTAAAATCCTTTAGTTTGTCGCTTAATACGCTTTTTATTACATTAACTCAATTCTGCTTTTAGCGAATAGGGTTTGGATGGTTTATCTTTTTATTGGTTAAAATATGTCAAAAAACACTGCTAATGCTCGTAAACACTGGAAAAATCTACTTTCATCGGAAGCGTTAAGCCCAACGCCCATGAAAAAACACAAATCGCAACCCACAACGCGTACCGCCTTTCATAAAGACTATGATCGTTTAATATTCTCGCAATCCTTTCGCCAGCTGAATCAAAAAACCCAAGTTCATCCGCTAATCCAACAGATGGGTATTCATACTCGCTTGACACATTCGCTTGAGGTATCTTGTGTGGGGCGGTCATTGGGGATGTTGTGTGCTGAAAAAATGGGTGATACTTTGCCTCGTGGGGTCAGTGGGGCGGATATTGGGGTAATTGTACAAGCAGCATGTTTGGCACATGATATTGGCAATCCCCCCTTTGGTCACGCAGGCGAATATGCCATTCGCGATTGGTTTTATCAGCCTGCCCAACGCACGTTACTGTCGCATATGACTGCCCAACAACAAACTGATTTGATAGGCTATGAAGGCAATGCGCAAGGGTTTCGGTTATTAACCCGTAATGAGCACCACCCCGATGCAGGCGGGATGCGTCTGACGGCTGCCACCTTAGGGGCGTTTTTAAAATACCCGTTTTTATCGCTACCGATCAATGCAACAGGCAATGATGCGCCAATAAGTCCTACCCAAATTCGTAAATTTGGCTGTTTTGATAGCGAAGCAACGCTGCTTTATCAGCTTGGTGAGCAGTTACAATTGCCAAAAACGGCGTATGGTTTCGCTCGTCATCCGTTGGCATACCTGCTAGAAGCTGCCGATGATATTTGCTATGCGTTGATTGATTTGGAAGATGGCATTTTGCTGGGGATGATTGATTATACTGAAGTTGAGCCTTTATTGTTGCAGTTGGTGGGCAAACGCCTAGGCACACCGCCTGAAGTCACCCATAATGCCCCGATTGCCCAAAAGCTCGCTGCCCTGCGAGGTCGAGCCATGCGGCGATTGGTGGATAAAGTGACCGATGCGTTTGTCAATAATGAATCGGCATTGCTGGCAGGCGAACTTGAAGGCAGTTTATTCGACCATTGCCCAAGTCATGTCAAAGCCAGTATCCAAGCGGCAAAACAGCTAGCATATCGGCGTATTTTTTTACATCCCAATAAAGTGCGGATTGAAATTATGGCAAGTCAATGTTTGCACACCTTATTAGATGCGTTTATGCCATTGGCTTTGCTTGGACAATCTGCCGAGATCACGAGCCGATACGACCAATTGCGCTTATTGACACTTGTTAATGCCCATTTAGCCAATTATAGCAGACAGCTTGGCAATGATGTGTATCACAATGCCTTGTGTATTTTGGACATGATAACCGGCATGAATGACCATGAGGCGTATTCGCTTGCCCAAGAGTTAAAGGGAAATTTGCCGACCATTCGCTAATCACTAAGGTATAAAGTTAAGACGTCATCAAAATGTCCACAGTACGCTTGGTTAGGGTTTGTAATTTTTTTCACTTACCCCTACAATAGCCGTGTTTTAGTTATCAGTAGTTTTAATAAATAATTAAAATTTAGCCAATTATCCTTGGTTGTTATTTTTTTTAAAAAGTTGTCAATATGACCCGACGTGACCAACAAAAACGCCAAACTCGCCAAGCTTTTTTTCAAGCGGTGCTACAGCTTTCGATGGCGGGGCAAGCTTTTTCTTCCATTTCTTTACGCCAATTAACCCGTGAGGTGGATGTCGTGCCCACCGCTTTTTATCGCCATTTTGCGGATATGGATGAGCTTGGGCAGTGTTTGGTAAATGAAGAATTGGGTCATGCGTTATTAAAGTTACAAGGGCATTTGCAAATTGGCAAAACCCGAACCCATACTGGGCAAATTGCGGGCAGTGTACAGTTGTTTTTGGAGAGTGTGAGTCAAGCCCCGTTGTATTGGCATTTTATTGTTTCAGAGCGCTATGGCGGTAATCAAGCGGTTCATACGGCATTAAACGAACAATTAAGCCGGTATGTCAAAACGTTGGCTGATGACTTGGCGTTACAACCTGCCTTTGCCAAGTTTGATAGTACCATGTTGGCTCTGATTGCAGACATGGGCGTTAATTTGTTTTTTTCATGGGTATATGAGTGGCTCGCCTTTGATGAGCATCAAAGTGATAATCAGCAAACTGACAATACGCAAAGCGAGCAAAAACAAGCTTATATCAATCGTTGTATCTACCAAGCCCAAATTTTATTTTATGGGGTGAGCAACTGGCAGCCCAAAGCTGCAGTGATGTCTAATGCCATTGGGCAATATGCCAAAAACATTGCCCAGACAGATTAAGTGGCAGGCGGCATGGCTAAAAATTGACGCTGAAAGGCAATCACGTGTTTTGGTGGCGCAGGTGAATTGGCTTGATTGGTCGTATTGCTGGCATTGGGGGCGTCCACTTTGGCAAGTAAACTGGTAAAATAGCTGGTTTTGTCATCGTAAGTCACCGTGATTGCCACCCGAAACGCTCGGCTTTGCACATCTAATAATGGCGCGAGTTGCTGGCGCTGATTGGCAGGCATACTGGCAAATACTGGCAATTCCCATAATTTATTTACGCTGTCAAGCGGCATAGCGGTTGCTCGGCTACTTGCCCAATGGTTCAAGGCTGCCATATCCAAAGTCAGATTGGTGGGTAGTTGGTTGTTAGGTTGGCTTGCATTTTGATTATGGTTTTGGTTGGGATTTTGGCTATTATTCTGGGCATTTGCAGGTACGCTGGGCATAATACTTAACAATACAGGATTGACCGTATTCACATTCATTGGCAAAAAATACGGCACAGCAGTCAGCAATGGCTTTAATTTTGCCAATTTTTCTTTGTCCATGCCTTTAATATTGATTAATTCATCCACGCTGATAAATGGCTGATTAGCAATGCTCTGTTTTAGACCTAAATTTTGCCCCAAACTTTGATAGTAATCCGCTTCAGCCCCACCTTCGGGTGTGGTATCACTGTCAGTATCTTGCCAATCGAGTGCGGCATTGGCAATAGCTGGGTCTATTTGCTGTGATCGTAACAAGGCTTTAAAATAACTAACCGCGGTGTCATCCACCTTGCCATCGTGATATAAGTTATTGATATTAAAGCGACTGGCTTCATCGCTGATATGCACGCTGATTGTACCATTGTCGGTTGGGACGCTGGGTAGCGGTTTTGCCCAAACATCTTGTGGGCTGTCGGTCTGGTTTGCCATGCTATCTTGCGCGATCATCTCATGAACAAACGCCTCGCCCGCCAATACTGCCTCTTTGACTTGTCCTTGGCGTTTGGTGGCTTCATACTCTCGAACCATGATTTTTTGTCGCGCAAGCATACTGCCTGCCACGATAACGATCGCCACCACCAATAATAAAATCGTCAATAACGCCACGCCTTGTTGGCTACGTGGCTGACACTGATGGCAGTAGCAATATGCATGAATTTTTTGAGGCTCAATCAGGTCTTTGTCAGTGGTCGCCATCTTAGTTGTCGCCCTCAGGTCGCCCAATCACCCCCACGTTGGTATTACTTGTGGTTGGGGTTTGGGGAGCATTGTTTTGTCCCGCATTCGACCCACTCGTGTTATTGACATTATTGGTATTATTGTTTTGATTTGGGTTACCATTGCTAGCGGCTGAGTTTGGGTTATTGGCTAAATGATTGGGGGAAATAACAAAATTTGGGGCTTGGCTTGGCAAAGCAAACCGCCATACCATTGGCTCGTCATGATACCTAAACCGCAATTCAACACCTTTTGGCAGTTGTTGGTAACCGGTTAAATCCAACTGGCTTGCATTAGAATTGGCGGGATTGCCCCTATTTGTAATGCCATTAGGGGTAGTGTTGGGGGATGACATTGTGGTATTGGCTATCGCATTCTGCGCTTGAGCCAGTTTGGCAGTTTGGATGGTTTCGGCATCGGGAAAATTGGACACAGGTTTTGGGGTCAGCGCCGTCCATTGCGCATCTTTAAGATCACTTAATAGCACGCCATTACTGGGCGTTTCATTGGGGTTGTTGAGCTGATAAAAGCGTTGTTTTATCAGCCTGCCATTATCAATGGTATATACCACCCGAGCGATCGCAAGCGGTGGGTCAAAGCGTGGATCGGCATTGGCTAGTCGCACAAAATCTACCTGTTGGGCAGTTAGGTTAAAGGTCGGCTTGATAGGCAAAGTGGCAGAATTGCTAGCGGTTAAAGTATTGAGGTTTAAGCCAGTATTATTTGGCTGATTTGGCTGATTGGCACTAGAAAGTCCCACTGGCACAGCGACCCTATTGACTGTCTGGGCAAAGTCTTGTGAAAGTTGCAAATAGGCATAGTCAAGCTGGCTTAACTGGTTAAGCTGTATATTGGCACGATCACGGCTTTTGCTAATACTGTCCATGATTTGCCACCCCGCCACAGCTAACATGGCAAAAATCACCATCGCCACCAATAACTCAATCAAGGTAAAACCCGTCTGTACTCTCTTCATTGAGTGCCACCGTTTGCTGGTACTGGCTGACTAAGCTTGGCAAGCACCGCATCCAAATTAACCAAAGGATGCAAGGCTACACCATCATTAATAGGGGCGACCGCAATACTCAGCTTTTGTACGGTATCAAATTTTAAGCCGCCTGTATCAACTGCGGTGGGTGTGATGGTCACTTGCCATTGTTTGTCATTTTCGTCCACTTGTTTACTCTGCTCACCCGTGAGCCACACGCCTTGAATGCGCAAATCTGCCAACGCATTTTGAGCCACAAAATATGCTTGGGTACGGGTTTTCATATTACCGACAGACTGAATGTAACTGCGGCTGGCTTGACTGGCTGCCACTGCCACCACTGCCAAAATCGCCAATGCCACCATCACTTCAAGTAAAGTAAAACCTTGATGCTTTGTGTTCATGGCGTCCCTCTCTGAAGCGTAGCGGTATTGCTATTTTGGCTAGATTCTAGGCTACCTGCGGCATTGATAATGAGGGGGTCATCAACCAAATAGATCGTATCGCCATTTTTTGCTCTGACCGTAAGCTGGACAGGCGTGGCTTCCCCTGTCCCAAACCACACCACAGGCGGCGCTTGGTCGCCCACCAGCCAACTTGGTGCAGGTGATGACAAATTTTGATTAATAGCATTGACATTGTCTAACGGCGAAATAGACACATCCACATTATCGGGAATGACTAACGGCTCAATGGATTTCTCAAGTTGCCAACTAGGCACAGCTTGGTCTGAAACAGGCTGATTTGGGGTGGATTGGTTGAAAGTCGGTAATTGTAATTTTACCACACGAATTTCACTGGGCTGATCGGCTTTAGCAAGTTGAATGGCTAGCCCATACGGCTGCATTTGCTCAATAGACAACAGACGCACATAGTTAATATTGCTTTGTAAGTGTTCATAAAAGGCTTTATTTCTACGACTTTCGCTACCACCTACCGACAAGGTCATCATCCCTGCAAAAACGCTTAAAATGACAATGACAATCATCACTTCAACCAAGGTAAACCCGTGACGATGTGTTTGGGGACGCATGGGATCGCTCAATGTAGTAACGTTACACAGCATTCGATTGGTTAGACTGATTAAACTGGGCATGCATGGCTTGCACCACTGGATTGATGCTACTATCCACCGTTTGATAGCGCGCTTGGCTTAGACGATCAAGGGTATTGCTAAAAAACCCCTCTTGCATATCGGCGGGGTATTGTTTTGGCAGATCCAAAATCTGCTGCACCAATGCCAGCCGTAACGTATCGCGTCGCCCTAAATACCGCTGATAAAAACTGGAATTTAATAGCCCTGCCCCGCCTTGCCCCATCGCCCAAATGGTCGCCAAATAATCGCGAGTGGTAAGACAACTATTTTGGGAGTGCAGATAATTGGTGGTAATATTAATCAGCAGTTTAAGACGCTCTCGGCGAATGGCATAAAGCTGGGCAAATAGCTTATTTAGCCCTACCGCAGAGCTTGCAAGGCGCTCTTCAATCTGATTTAACAGCATGGCTTTTTGTGGGTTTAATAACTGGGACAAAATCACCCGCGCCACGCCCGCCGCCGCTTCATCATCAATACTACTGATGGTAAAAAGCTGTTCTTCATAGCGGATAATGATTCGCAAAAATAGCTCATCTTTACTGGCAAAATGCTTATACAGCGTTCCTTTGGCAAGGTCAAGCTGTTCGGCAAGGCTATCAAGCGTGATATCCCCCTCACCCGACTCCAACAAAAGCTGTTCAGCCGCTGACAAAATATTTTCTTCACGCTGTTTAAACTGTTGCTGACGACTCATATGACCCTCCGTAAGACGTTGACCTAGATTAACAGTAACGTATCATACATGACTGGCAAGTCATTGCCAAATATTTTTTGGTCAATTAGTTAACCAAACAGCCAGTTTTGGGTCATTTACTAAATGCCAAATGAGCTTAAATTATTGATATTGCCGCAATAAATTATCAAAATTTTGATTGGTAATCGAAGCAAAGTCGTCTATATCTTTATTATATAACTGTGCCAAAAACTGTGCCACATAAGGCACAAAGGCAGGCTCATTGGATTTGCCTCGCTTGGGTACAGGGGCAAGATAGGGGCTATCGGTTTCAATCAGTACTCTATCGAGCGGCAGTTTACGCGCAACCTCTTGCAAGTCGGTGGCATTTTTAAAGGTAACAATCCCTGATAACGAGATATAAAATCCCAAATCCAAGGCTTTTTTTGCAGTATCATAATCTTCGGTAAAGCAATGAATAATGCCGTGCTCGGCTTTTTCTGCCTGCAACATATCAAGGGTATCGTGTTTGGCATTACGAGTATGGATAATAATCGGTTTTTTTAGCTGTTGACTGGCATGAATATGGTTGGCAAGGCTGATTTTTTGCTCGCTGGTATGCGCTGTAGACCAGTAATAATCCAATCCGGTTTCCCCAATCGCCCACACTTGTGGTGAACTGGCTAAGTTGCACAAATGCTCAACCGTCGCCGATTGAAGTACCGCCACTTCCTCGCAAGGATGCACCCCCACGCTCATACCGAGGGTAAGCCCATCGATTGGGGTAGTAATAATTTTTAAAATAGGGTCATATTCATCAAAGTCACACATGATTGCCATAATCCGATGGACATTGGCATCCTTAGCGGCTTGTAAAGCGTGAGTAATCTCGCCTTGGTAGTTTTCTAAATCTAGGCGATTGAGGTGCGCATGGGTATCAGTAAACATAATTAACCTATTAAAGGATGAAATAAAAGCAAAAATTTTGTTATTTAAATTAAGGCTAATGCTTAAAATTCAAGGTAAACAATTATCTTTACTTAGACTATTTAGTCTTTGCGATCGCGATCGCTATCGCCTGGAACAATGGCTTTGACGACTTTTGTTGTACCTTTGACTACGCCTTTGGTGGTTTTGTAAGCGATTTTTACAGGGACAGTGACGATTTTATGGACACAGCCTTGTAGCACAAAAGCGGTGGTAATAATAACAATCAAGGCTGATAGTTTTTTCATTAATTTCTCTATTAAGTTTGTTATATAAATATGAATTTTGAAGGTAATCAAGAGATTCTTTACCCTCAATTATAATTTTTCTTAATTGCCTCCTCATTAACTTCGATAATCGGCATTAATTTTGACATACTCATACGACAAATCACAGGTATAAACTATATCACTTGCCTGCCCACGATTTAGCTCAATATGAATGGTAATTTCAGGGCGTTTCATCACCTCTGCGCCCCGCGTTTCGGTATAGCCAGCCGCCAATCCGCCACGCTCACAGATACGCACCTCATCCAACGACACATCTACTTTTGACTGGTCAAGCATCACGCCTGCCTTGCCAACTGCCGCCAAAATACGCCCCCAGTTTGGGTCACTGGCGAAGAATGCAGTTTTAACCAGTGGCGAATGTGCGACTTCATAAGCAATTTTAGCACACTCCTCACTGGTTACACCGCCTGTCACTTGCACCGTGATAAACTTGGTTGCTCCCTCGCCATCACGCACAATCAATTGAGCAATACGAATCATCACATTTTCAATCGCCCTGTAAATCGCTGGGTAATGTGGATGCTGTTCGCTGTCAATCATAGCCCCAACTTGCCCTGTCGCGATTAAGGTACAGCAGTCATTCGTCGAAGTGTCGCCATCCACAGTAATACGATTAAATGATTTATTCACCGCTTGGGTTAACATAGTTTGAAGAAGGTCTTTTTCAATATTGGCATCCGTTGCGACAAAGCCAAGCATCGTCGCCATATTCGGGCGAATCATGCCCGCGCCTTTTGAGATACCTGTCACGGTATAAGTGGTTCCATCAACTTCAATAACGTCACTATGCCCTTTTGGCGTGGTATCGGTCGTCATGATACTATGGGCGGCATTGAGCCAGTTATCCGCTAGCAAGTTAGCCAAGGCACTGTCCAAGCCTGCAATGATTTTATCGCTTGGCAGGGTTTCACCAATTACCCCGGTTGAATAGGGTAAAACTTGCGCCAATTTAACGCCGGTTTTTTCAGCCAATGCGTGACAAGTAGCTTGAGCACGTTGTTTGCCGTCTTCGCCTGTAGCAGCATTGGCGTTGCCTGTGTTGATAATTAGATATCGCGGGTTATCCGTTTTGATAAATTCACGCACCAGTTGCACAGGCGCAGCACAAAACTGGTTTTGGGTCGTAACAACTGCCGTATTCGCACCTTCGATAATTTCAAAAACCGTTAAGTCTTTACGATTTGGGTAACGGACATGGGCTTCGGTAATTCCGATTTTGATGCCTTTAATGGGATGTAGTTTGACAAGTTCGACATTTCCGACTGGCATTTTGTATCCTTAAATTTTTGCTTGTTTTACATTCTGCTTATTTTAAACATGATTTTTATTCTGATGAATTATAACAATAAAATGATAGGTAAAGACTACATTGTGCTCATGTATTTTTAATTCCTTGCAACATCTACCCAATATTTAACCATTAAAAAACCCTATTAAACTTAAGTTTAACAGGGTTTATTGATAGCTAAATGGTTTTAGCGAGATAAATCTTTCGATTACATCATGCCGCCCATACCACCCATGCCGCCCATACCACCCATTGCGGCAGCACCAGCATCATCTTTAGGCAAATCTGTAATCATCGCTTCAGTGGTTAGCATCAAGCCCGCTACAGAAGCTGCGTGCTCTAAGGCAGAACGAGTGACTTTAGCAGGATCAAGGATACCCATTTCTAGCATATCGCCATATTCACCCGTCGCTGCGTTGTAACCGTAGTTACCTTCACCACCTTTGACTTGATTTACAACAACAGACGCTTCATCGCCAGCATTGGTCACGATTTGGCGAAGTGGCGCTTCCATCGCTCGTCTAAGGATGTTAATACCTGCGTTTTGGTCGTCATTGTCACCTTTCACCGCGTCAAGGGCTGATAATGCACGAACTAATGCCACACCACCTCCCGCAACAACACCTTCTTCTACTGCCGCGCGCGTTGCATGGAGCGCATCATCAACACGGTCTTTTTTCTCTTTCATTTCCGTTTCAGTGGCTGCACCAACTTTGATCACTGCCACGCCGCCAGCCAGTTTGGCGATACGCTCTTGCAGTTTTTCTTTGTCGTAGTCAGACGTTGATTCTTCTACTTGACGACGGATAGAGGCGACACGGTCGTCAATTTCTGCTTTTTGACCAGCACCATCTACGATAACGGTGTTTTCTTTACCCACAGTGACTTTTTTGGCGGTACCTAATACTGACAAATCAGCCGTTTCTAAGCTCATCCCAAGCTCTTCAGAAACCACGGTTGCGCCAGTCAAGATCGCGATATCTTGTAGCATGGCTTTACGACGGTCACCAAAACCAGGTGCTTTTACTGCACATACTTTTAAGCCGCCACGCATGTTGTTTACAACCAAAGTAGCCAATGCTTCGTTTTCAACATCTTCAGCGATGATTAATAACGCTTTACCAGATTTCATGACATTTTCAAGTAAAGGAATTAATTCACGGATATTGCTGATTTTTTTGTCGACTAACAAAATTAATGGATTTTCTAATTCGGCAGTTAACGTATCTGCTTTATTGGCAAAGTATGGGCTGATATAGCCACGATCAAACTGCATACCTTCAACCACTTCGAGGGTATCTTCAAAGCCTGAACCTTCTTCAACGGTGATAACACCTTCTTTACCCACTTTTTCCATTGCTTGGGCGATTAAGTCACCGATGGTTTGATCTGAGTTAGCAGAGATAGAACCCACTTGGGCAATCGCTTTGCTATCGTTTGCAGGGGTAGAAATTGCATGGATTTTTTCAACAACAGCACGTACGCCTTTGTCAATACCACGTTTTAAATCCATTGGGTTCATGCCTGCAGCGACTGATTTCATGCCTTCTTGCAAAATTGCTTGAGCCAACACGGTTGCAGTGGTTGTACCATCACCGGCGACATCGTTAGTTTTGCTGGCTACTTCACGAACCAACTGTGCGCCCATGTTTTCAAATTTGTCGTCAAGTTCGATTTCTTTGGCCACTGACACACCATCTTTTGTAATCGTCGGTGCACCAAATGATTTATCAATCACTACGTTGCGGCCTTTAGGACCTAATGTTACTTTTACAGCGTTCGCTAGTACATTTACACCATCAATCATTTTTGCACGGGCGTCAATACCAAATTTTACGTCTTTTGCCATGAGAATGTTCTCCAATTTTAAATACTGTCTTTATAAATTGCTTTTATAGATAAGGATAAAGCTAAAATTTTCAAATATTTTATTAAGCGCTTAATTAAGCACTAATAACACCTAAAATATCACTTTCTTTCATAATTAATAATTCTTCACCATCCACTTTAACAGTAGAGCCAGCATATTGACCGAATAAGACTTTGTCGCCTACTTTAACATCCAGTGGGCGTACATCGCCATTTTCGCGGATTTGACCATTACCAACGGCTAATACTTCACCTTGTGATGGTTTTTCTTGGGCATTACCTGCTAGCAATAAACCACCTGCAGTTTTTTGCTCTTCTTCGCTGCGGCGTACCACGATACGGTCATGTAAAGGACGAATATTCATTATTTGCTCCATAAAATTTCAAATTATTGTTGAAAAAACCTAACCAAAAAGCGTAAAAAAGCCAGTTAGGCTAAAAGCTTTGTAAATCAGCCTTACCATCAAATCTTACTTGATAAAATTTAGCTGATAAATCGCTGAATTACAAAATTAGTTTTGACAATGGGGATAAGGGCTAATTTGTTCAAGTATTTTTGCAAAAATTTTTATGAAATTACGTATTGAAGTTGCATTTTTAAGTTGAATAAGTACGAATCTATCTAAACGGTAATCGATTGCTATGCTTTTGTTATAGGCACTTGTAAATTACCAGTCTTGGACTTATCTTAACCACACTTTAACCATGATTAACAATTAATTTTTAACGATAACTAGGCAAATTTATGACTAAATCGATTTTTTTATTAGCCACAATGGCTACTTTAGGGCTGGCTTCTAGTGCCATGGCAACTATCGCGCCTTTTAATGCGACTTATAACTTTAGTGCCGAAGGTAAATATAATGGGACTGCGACACGAAAACTGACCCAAATTGGCAATCAATATCGTTATGATGTGAATGCCAATGTGAGTAAGCTTGCGTCTGCAAACCAAACCGCAACTTTTTTTGACCAAAATGGTAGTGTTGTACCTGTATCAAGCTCGACTAATTATAAAATTTTGGGCGTTGGGCGTACTACCTTACTAAATTTTTCCCCAACCAAAAAGCAATTAATCAGTAATTATAAAGGTAAAAATAAAGTCATTGCCATGCCCCAAACTGCCTATGATGATTTAAGCCTTGAAGTTCAAATGCGTGAAGACCTAAAAGCGGGTAAATTTCGGGGTACGTATTTAATGGCTGACCGTGATACGATCGATTCCGTGCCTTTTACCAAATCCGCCATGACAAAAATCACGGTACCCGCAGGGACATTTGATGTGGTAAGAATTGACCGTGTGCACTCAGATAAAAATCGCCAAACCAGCTTTTGGTTAGCCCCAAAATTGGATTATTTGCCTGTTAAAGTACAGCAAATTGATGATGGTAAAAAACTTGAAATGAATTTAAGTAAAGTAAATTAAAGCAATAACGAATTATTGTGTTTTCTTAATCGCCTATCTGATATCGCTAAGTTATAACTGGTGTTTATTTAGTAGATCAGATAGGTTTATAATTTATAAGCCCTTCTACTTTCCCTTCGCAACTTCCAACACAACAAGCTTTTAAGAGCCGCTAAGTAGCCATACGGTGGTTTTAGATAGTCAATTATTATTTATCAATAGAATCTCATGTGATAGTCTTCTAGGTTTGTCTTGACTTTTTAATAGTGCGTAAAACAGAAAAAAATAACAATTACCTAGTAACTCAACTAAAATACTCGATATTAAACTCAACATTTCTTTTACTAAAATTCGACAATGGGTTTTTGTAATGTAATTTGCCCACTACAATACAACGTAATTGTGCTAATTTGGGTTTTTTTTAATCAATTCACCAAATTTTAGTGCAAAGAATTAAAAATTTCATTATAATATGGGCTGTTTTCGACATCATGTTTAGTATTTTTGAACAAAAATATAAGTGTATTATTAATATAACTTATAAATATTTATTTCAAAATTGATAGGATAGGTTGATATGAATTCAAATTTAGTGACTTCACACAACCAATTTATTATAGCAACCGCAAATTTATTAAACTTTGCTTTGCCAAATCGGGTATTTTATCCCAATGAAGCGCCCTATAGCGCAATCCAATATCAACAAAAAATTGAGGCACTTGCCCCTATTTTTCAGCGTTTACAAGCCGATATTATTGGCGTGCAAGAAGTATGGGATGAGCAAGCGGTCATTGACCTTTGCCAAAAAGCGGGCATGCTTGATTATCAAGTGGCTATTCCTATGGCAAGTAATCATGCAGACAGTTCTCTCACGCATGGTCAAGGTGCAACTGGCACTCCTGCCGTGGGTTTAGTTTCGCGCTTTGACATTCTTCAAACGCAATTATTAACCCAAATGCCTGCCACAGCGATTTTACAAGTGCCGGATTTAGGCGAGTATCGACAGTTTAACCGCCCGCCATTACTTGCCAATGTGCGTTTGCCTTCGGGTCAGGAAATGACCGTGATCGTCGCGCATTTAAAAAGTAAACGTCCAGAATTTTTGGAAAATGCTCAAGGCGAGCCGCTTGAAGACCGTAATGATCCACTAGTACGGGTACGGGCAAAATTGCGTAGTCTATGTATGCGCGCAGCCGAAGCCGCGGGTATTCGCCAAGTGGTCATCGAAACGTTACAGCACACTGACCGTCCACTTATCTTGGTAGGTGATATGAACGATGTGATGCAAAGCGTCACTTGTCAGTTATTAAGCGAATCGGGTGAAGTGTTTTATGACAAAAGTACCCGAGATATTGTGTTATATGATGCGTCATCTATTCAAACGCGCTCACAATGGTTACGAGATGTGGCTTATACCCATATCCATCAAGGTATGCCTGAAGTATTAGACCAAATTTTGGTTTCTGAGCAATTTTTAAATGACAGTAAATATGCTATTGGTGAAATATTGCAGGTAGATTATTTTAATGACCATTTAAAATTTGCTTATGAACAACGCCCTACTGACCATGGGTTAGTCAGAGCACAAATTAAACTGTATCAACCCCAATCCTAATTGGTAATTTATCGAATTAATCGGAGAAAATGTATGCCTAGTTCATATGATGAAAAAATTGAAGACGTATTGGTTAATTCTGAATTAGCTCGCCGTCTTGTACCTAATAAATTCAAATTTACTAGCCAACAAGGTCGTCTGCGCCGTCAAAAACTGCTAGCAGCCGCTAAAGAATTAAGTGCGACTCGCCCTATTGCTGAAATTAGCCTAGCGGATGTATGTGAAAAAGCCGATATTCCTCGTGCCTCGGCCTATCACTTTTTCCCAAATGTCGAAGCGATTTTCTTGGCGTTACGCTTTTTAAATGCGATGGAAATTTTTAAAAAATTACAAGACGTTGATGCCTCTAAATATAGCCGTTGGCAAGCTTATGTGACTGCCATGGTAGATACAGGTGTTGAAGTTATTCAAGCGGATCCAACGGTCGCGCGTCTTATTTATGAAACCAACACGCCAGATTTTGAAGGCAACGGTTTTGGTAGTGAAATTGAAAAAGAGATTAGCCTACTAATTTATAATGCGCTTGCCCAGCATTATAAAATGCCAAGCCTAGACAGTATCCAAAAACAGCTATTGGTGGGTTATGGCATTATTAATGGTATCTTCATTTTGGCATATCGCTCAGAAAAAGAAATTACTGACACTTACCGCCAAGAAGCGATTACTGCGCTGATTGCTTACTTACGCTGCTATTTGCCAGAAAATTTACCGCGTAACACGACAGCCAATTAATTTTTCAGCAAAACTAAAAACCCATCAAACGATGGGTTTTTTATGCCATAATTAAATGACTAAAATAATTAAAACCTAACTGGTCAAAATTACATTTTTTTTTCGGTTTTTTGAGCAGTTGTAGTTACCGCATCACCAGTTTTTGATACGTCACGACCAAAACCTTTGATAGTGTTACAGCCAGTCAAAACAAATACAGAAGCAACTGTAGCGATGATTAATTTTTTCATGATTAAATCCTCAATCAAATTAGAATGTCTATTAAATTACCCCACACCTAATGGTTAACTTATAATAACCTTGAATGTTGGTTGTTACATACTAACTTGCTCAGACATTATAAACTATAGTTTTCGTGTAACAAAAAATATTAAGTTGTAATAGTTGCGTGATTTTTGATGCTGCTATTCAAAATATATGCTTGATAAAGGGAGTTTTTAATGATTCATGTGGTGCTTTTTGAGCCAAAAATGCCCAGTAATACAGGTAATATTATCCGTCTCTGTGCGAATACAGGGGCGGTATTACATCTTGTTGAGCCACTTGGCTTTGACTTAGAAGAAAAAAAATTACGCCGAGCGGGACTTGATTATCATGAATGGGCAAACGTACAAGTACATAAAGATTGGCAACAGGCGTTGGTAGCATTACAGGACGCTAAAGTCGAACGTATTGTGGCATTAACTACTAAATTAAGTCAGCCACTTTATGAGCAAGATTTTAGCCAGGTTACTCGTATTGCATTGGTGTTTGGCTCAGAAACTGCAGGATTAAGTGAGGCGGTAAGACAAGACATCGGACAAGTTAATTGGCTACGCTTGCCTATGCTGCCAACCTCTCGCAGTCTAAATTTGTCTAACAGTGTGGCAATTACGCTATTTGAAGTATGGCGGCAGCAAGGTTTTGGCGGTGATACAGGAAAAAGTATTGGCTATGATAACCTGATACCGTATGACCCAAAATAACTTTTACCAAACTTTATAAGCAGTTTGCAGGCTTTGGCAGTCCTGCAATCCGATTGACATGGCGTGCAACCAAACCTGTGTTGAACAGGGCTTGTAATTTGGCATTGTCAATCTGATATTCGGGCAACTGTAAGCTTAAGTATTTAATTAATGGGCGTGTGGTCGGTGGATGTCCGTATTCCTCATAATAGGTTCGTACCGCTTGGATAATGGCGAAGTGTTCATCTGTTAGGGTAATGTCAAGCGTATCTGCCAATGTTTGGGCTATATTTTTTGACCAATCCGCATGATTAAGTAAATGACCATCACTATCTAGCTCAAGCCTATCTGATTTTTTTGTGGGTACTGGCACAAGGTATCCTTTTTTATTACTGTTCTTAATTGCTTATTAATTTTTGGCTAAACGTGTTTTTGTTAAAGGCACTTTATTAAGTTAGCGTTCAGCGACCATACATTGTTTGGGAATTTGTTTGCGGTTTAGTGAGGTAATACATCCCCACCCGCTTGATTTTTTGTCATCCACCCGATACATGGTTAATCGCTGACCATTGAGCCAACGATTCGGAAATCCAATGCCTTGCACCGTGGCTTGTACCATACAAGGACTGGCAGCCGGAATACCCTCGGCTTGGGTCAATACCGTTAATTGCACCGTTTGATTGTCGGTTGATAAAGGGGTGTGAATCGGGCATTGTCCTGTCGCTTGGTAAATTGCCTCCACTCGGTTTTGGGCATTTTGGACAATATCGTACGATTCAAATAGCACTTCATTGGCTTTTTGCTTGGCATAAATCGGCAAAAACTGCAACTCAATCACGCCCAATACAAATACAAAAAATCCAAAAGCAAGTCCCATGCCAGCTAGGCTAACGCCGCCATGATGGCGAATGTGAGCGAGCTGTTGTTGTTCATCTTGGGGATAGAGTTCCAGGGCATCGGCAATTTCACGGCGAGCCATCCGATAATAATACGCATCACTCCAGCGCGCCACCATCACCGCCCAAAACAGCCACACACTACCGCCAATTAACCAACGTATCGGCATCCGCAGGTTTTCGGGTAGATTGCCAATCAATAAAAACTCTGCTATCACGAGAATAATGGTAATGGTCAACTGAATAAACGACCAGCCGGCAATCGCATACACAATACTGTCCAAAAACCGTTTGCGGTACAATAGCCAAGGAAAGGTCATCAAAAACGCCGCCCAATGCCATTTTGCCGACAACTTACCTGCCTTATCAAATTGGGCAAAACGTCTGAGGTAATAAGCTTGCGAGCGATTACCAATAAAGGCTTTATCATACATAAGCCGTTGTTTTTCGGTCAATTTGTCTTGCCAAAACGGCGGTGGTGAGGTTTCTTCGATAAATAGCATGAGCGTGTGTGTTTATCCTTGTTTATCCCTAAGACATTTTCACTTATAATAGCCAATTTTATCATAAGCCTGTCAAAAATTTACGCCCATGACTTTACAAAAATTTCAAAACGCTCATAACGCTCCCAATTTGGTTGATACCAGTCCAGCCACTAAGATAACGCCTACCGCCTCGCCCCATCACCGAGCCATTCTCACCTTTATGAAACGTAAAACCCACGTGGGCAAACGTGCTGAAACTGGACTTGGCGCTGATTATCAACGCTATTATATCCAAAAAGACCTCGACACCCTACGAGCCATGGCGATCAGCGGTATTCATGATTTGACCCAATATTTTGACCATCCTGACCGCCCTTTGACCCTTGAAATTGGGTTTGGGATGGGGACAAGTTTGGTTGAAATGGCAAACAATGATCCAAGCCGCAACTTTGTCGGCATCGAAGTCCATGAAGCAGGACTTGGCAACTGTGCATTTTTAGCAGGCGAACAAAATTTACAAAATTTAAAGCTGATAAGCGGTGATGCCATTGCCTTAATGCAGCAATTGCCTGCCGAACATATCGACACCGTGCAATTGTACTTTCCAGACCCTTGGCAAAAAAAACGCCATTACAAACGCCGATTTGTTAGCCCCGAACGCATGGCAGTGGTCGAGCGGGTATTAAAAACAGGTGGTATTTTTCATGCGGCTACCGACTGGGAACACTATGCCCACTGGATGATTGAAGTCATGGATAGCTTGTCAGGCTTTACCAATGTCGCAGGAAGCACCCTCATCGAAGGAGAAGTAAAAGGGGCATTTTTGCCAAGACCCGATTTTCGCCCGTTAACTAAATTTGAAAAACGAGGCATTGATGAAGGACGCGCCATTTTTGATGTGATGTATCAAAAAATTTAAGTTTGGGGTATTTTTTAGCTTTGTAGCAGTCGGGGGATCGTATTTTTAGGGATGGTTTGAATATTTTGCTAAAAAAGTTAAAATTTTTGCAGATTACCCTTGACGAGGTGGGGTGAAATACGCATAATATGCGACCACAACGCAGACAAATGCGCAAACACCGATACGGCGATGTAGCTCAGCTGGTTAGAGCGCACGACTCATAATCGTGAGGTCAAGAGTTCAAGTCTCTTCATCGCCACCATATTAAAAAAAGCCAATAACATTTTGTTGTTGGCTTTTTTATTGGCAAATTTTTACGAAAATAGGTTTTAGCCCTTGAATTTTCGCTCGAATTTACCATAATAAACACACCACTTAGCCAAATTTATGATTCATCCCACATACATAAAAAAATTCTACCTATAAACTTTATAAGACATCAAAAAAGGATAGACACTTGAGCGATACGATTAGCCGAACCATTGACTTATCCCATCTTAATACCCACCAACTCAAAACGCTTCTTGGCGAATATAATAACCATATCAAATACTTAGAGCATCGTCTTGGTATTCATATTCATCAGCGAAAAACCGATTTTGTAATTTCTGGCGACCTTGAACCTGTCGAGCGGGGCGAGCGAATTTTGACCCAACTTGCCGAAGAAGTGCAAGGCAATGATACTATTACCCCAGAGGATTTACATATTTTGGTACAAACTAGTTTTAGCCGTGAACAAGATTTACAAAATAATGCGATTGGCGAGACGGACACTTTAGAAAACCACGATTATATGCCAATTAGCTTACGAACTCGTAAAGGTAAAATCATTCCTCGAGGCTATAACCAACAGCAATATGTCAAAAAAATTCTCACCTCGGATGTGTCATTTGGGGTAGGACCTGCGGGCACGGGTAAGACCTATTTAGCGGTGGCGTGTGCGGTGGATATGCTTGAGCGCAATGAAATTGAGCGGATTTTGCTCGTTCGTCCTGCAGTCGAGGCGGGTGAAAAATTGGGCTTTTTGCCAGGGGATTTAACCCAAAAAATTGACCCATATTTGCGTCCGCTATATGATGCCTTATATGAAATGCTAGGCTTTGAAAAAGTGGGTAAAATGCTTGAGCGTCAGATCATTGAGGTGGCGCCACTTGCCTATATGCGGGGGCGTACGCTTAATAACTCGTTTGTAATTTTGGATGAAGCGCAAAATACCACTCCTGAGCAGATGAAAATGTTCTTGACCCGTTTGGGATTTGGCTCACGCGCAGTAATTACGGGCGATATGTCGCAGGTGGATTTGCCACGAGGCACGCAGTCGGGCTTACGCCAAGCGTTGCAGATTTTAAGCCCGATTGAAGAAATCCATATCACCTATTTTGACAGTAAAGATGTGGTACGCCACCAGTTGGTACAAAAAATTGTGCAAGCCTATGATGTGTTTGATGAAGCCCAAGAAGCCGAAAAACTGGCGAAAAAACAAGCCCGCCTTGCCGAAGAAGCCGAAAAACTGGCGCAACAACAAGCCTTACACCAAGCCGAGCAAAATGCGTTGTTAAGCAAAATCGCTGGGTCATTAACAGGCAAAGCTGAGTAATTATTTAAAGGATATTGGTTTGTCAAGTTTACCCCCCCAAGTTATGATTAGCTTTAGTGAAGATTTAATTGATCAGCGTGATTTTGCTGAAATTGAAACTTTTTATACCAAAGATCAGTTAACCAGTATTTTTTTACAAGTTTTAGACTATTTAGCCAATCATCAAGACATCGATATCCCGTCTGACATGGCAGAATATTTATTTGGTAAAAATTGTGACATTGAAATTTACGTGACTGAGCCTGTCGAAGCGCAAGCAATTAACTTTGAGGCGCGTGGCAAGGATTATGCCACCAATATTTTATCCTATCCGTCTGAATTACCAACGAGCGTGATTGATATATTGCCAAGTTTTCCACTGGGGGAATTGGTAATTTGTCATGCCGTAGTGGCAAAACAAGCCGATGAGCAAGGCAAAACCCTTAAAAACCATCTTACCCATTTATTGGTGCATGGGCTGCTACACCTTTTAGGTTTTGACCATGAATTAGGACAAGCCGAGCAAGATGACATGGAAGGGATTGAAATTGGCGTTTTGGCACTGCTTGGTATCGACAATCCTTACGAATAATCTTATAAATAATCAAACAGCTTGCTAAACTTGACCATTACAACGGATTTATGAAACCTAAAACGCTTTTACACTCACCGATTGGTATTATTTACGCAGGTGGTACGTTTGGCAGTTACGGTCAGCCGTTAACCGCCCTCCCCAATGATGTATTTTTGCCGATTTTAACCGATATTTTGACCGAGCATTTTGCCAGTTATCCCAATCATGCCGAGTCGCCCGTAGACTGGGAGATTTTGCCCAACACAGTGATTAAAGATAGCAGTCAGTTGACCCCCGTCGATTTTGCCCAATTCTATGCCTTGATTTTGCAAGCCATGCAACGAGGTTTTCGCCAGTTTGTACTGCTGACTGGGACTGATACACTCAGTTTTTTGGCAAGTTTTTTGGCAGAAAGTTTTGCCAATTCAAATACTTGTATTATCGTGACAGGGGCAATGCAGCCGCTACTTGACAGCCAAGTTTTGAGCAATTATCAAATCGACTCAACGAGTGATGCCACGCAAAACTTGTTTGACGCTTGCCAGTTGGCTCGCTATGGCGATGCAGGTGTTCGGGTGTGTTTTGCTGGCGAAAACTGGCATGCCCAAACTGTGCAAAAAATCCATAGCCATGATTTAATGGCGTTTGTTGGTCATCATCGGGCGGGCTATCCTGCCAATAGCTTTACTAACAAAATGACCCAAACGCAACGTGCGCATTGGCTGATGGATACAGCCGAACAGTTACCACAAGTGATCAAACAGCTTGGTTTGGCGAATATCGCCACTTTATATCTAACGCCGATGTCCGCTGACCAATTAGCCGGTCAACTTGAGCAAATTTTGGCAAATTCGCCTCAAGCTATAATTATGATGGGATTTGGGGCGGGCAATGTGCCCTATCATCAAGCAGTGGTGGATAAACTTAAGCAAGCCAAAAAAGACGGTTGTTTGGTAGTGATTACTACCCAATGTCCGTATGGCGGTGTAAGCCAGAGTTATGAAGCGGGGGCTTGGCTCACCGATTGTGGTGTTGTTTCAAGCGGTCGACTAACTTTACCTGCGATTTATGCTCGCTTACTTTGGTTAATTGCCAATTATGATACCCCTACCCGTCGCCGCCAACGTTGGACGCACATCCTAAAAGACACGCACACCGTTGCATAAAAAAGAATATTTTATGAATCAATACACTTATGCCATTGGCATTGAATTTATCGGTACCCACTATAACGGTTGGCAGCGTCAACAGGAAGTTGACAGTGTCCAAGAGCGGCTTGAAACCGCTTTATCAAAAATTGCTAATGAGCCGATTGAAGTCATCGCTGCAGGTCGCACCGATGCAGGCGTCCATGCCTCGCATATGATTGCCCATTTTGTGACCTCTGCCCACCGCGACGATTATAACTGGCTGCGTGGGGCAAATTCCTTATTGCCAGAAGACATTGCTGTGCGTTGGATCGTGAGTATGCCTGAGGATTTTCACGCCCGATTTAAGGCAATTGCTCGGCGTTACCGTTATGTGACGCTCAACCAAACCCACCGTTTTGGAATTTTAAATGGGCAAATTACCCATGAATATGGCAAATTAGATATTCGTACAATGCAACAAGCTGCTGCTAGCCTTATGGGCGTACACGATTTTACCAGTTTTCGGGCGGCTCATTGTCAGTCAAATCAACCTGTTCGCAATGTCCATTTTGCCAATTTCATTGAGCACGGTGATTTATTGGTACTTGATATTCAAGCGGACGGATTTTTGCATCACATGGTACGCAATATCATGGGTACGTTGTTTGAAATAGGGCGAGGCGAAAAACCGCCCGAATGGATTGATGAATTACTGGCAAAAAAAGACCGCACACTTGCCGCAGCGACCGCTTCAGCGGATGGCTTATATTTTATCAATGCCCTATATCCCGATAAGTTTCAATCATTATTACCTAACGTTAGGCTCTCACCTGTGTGGTTAAATTTACCCGAATAATTTTATGTTTGCTAAATTGTAGTTATGTTTGCCATTGTTAAGTGAGTGGCGTATAATTTAGCGTTAAATTTTTAATATTTATTTAAAGGTCATTATGGCAAAGAAAGACGATGTAATTGAATTTGAAGGTGAAGTGGTTGATACGTTGCCAAATACGTTGTTTAAAGTGCGTTTAGAAAATGGGCATGAAATTATCGCCCATATTTCTGGTAAAATGCGTAAAAACTATATCCGTATCTTGACGGGTGACAAAGTCAAAGTTGAGATGACACCGTATGATTTATCAAAAGGTCGGATTACCTACCGCGGTCGTTAATTGCTTATTTTATACAGCAAGGTTTATATAGCAGGCTTTAGTTATCATGACTAAAGTCTTTTTTTTGTCGTTATAAACACGAAAAATTGAACTCATCGGTTTAAAATAGCAATTATTTATGATTATTTAGTTGTCAATTGGTAAAAATTTGAGTATGCTTGCCATTCAATCTAACAGGATTGTTAGTAGTGTTAAATTAGTTAACTTTTATAAAGTCATCATGATACAAGGGAGCGTTACATGTCTTTTCAATTTCGTCAGTTAGCTATTGCAGTTGCCATTTTATCAACTGCCTCTTTTGCACAAGCGGCAGGACTTGACCGCTCCACCCAACCAAGTTGGGGGTTTACTCAGGATGGTACATTTGCTTATATTGAACATGTAACGATTGACCCATCAATTGAAGGTAAGGATAGTAGTGGTCATAAAGTCGGTGATGTGGCAGAAGATTATCACTTTTTGAACTTTGGGGCAAAAGCGGACATCAATGACTCAATTAGCGTGGGTGCTTTTTTTGACCAGCCTTGGGGAGCCGATGTTCAATACTCAGGCAATAATAATTTTGTCGGTGCACCCACCAATTTTATCAATGGCGTGTACGCCCAAACTGCGAAGACGTTACAATCTCAGGGGTTAAATCTACCTATCAGCAATGCCACTGACTTACAAAATGCCATTACCACAATTAATAATCAAGTGAATGCTGGGCAAGCCCAATTAACGGCTGCACAAACTGGCTTAAACCAATTGCTACGTATCCCCAATCCTTCAGCTGCACAGCAAGCTCAAATTGCAGCCTTACAACAAGGTATTACAGCAGGTACTGCACAATTAACAGCGGGAAAAAAAGCATTAGGCTCACTACAACAAGTCCAAAAAACAACTAATAATTTGGCAAATCTAAGAGATGGCACCAATGTCAGTGTCTCTAGCAAAAATATCACAGGACTCATTGGATTTAAATTTGGCCAAAATAAAAATTTCCAAGTATATGGCGGACCTGCACTACAAAAGCTAGAAGCGGATATCCATTTGCGTGGTGATGCTTATTCGACCGCTACCGGTAGTGCTGCTGGCTATGATTTGAGTGTACCCTCTAATACGGCAGTCGGTTGGATGGCGGGTATCGCTTATAGCAAACCTGAGATTGCACTCAAAGCAGCTTTGACTTATCGTTCAGAAATAGACCATGACCTACATGTTAGTGAGGACTTCCCTGTTTTAGCACTGCGTGGGATTAATCCATCACAAGCGCATAGAACCACAGTTACCACACCGGAGTCTGTGAATTTAGACTTTCAAACAGGGTTAAATAAAACGACGTTATTAACCGCCAAATTGCGTTGGGTGCCATGGAGTAAATTCTCAGTCACGCCAAAATTATATAATTCAGCCACACAGTATAATTTAGTTGATTACAAAGACGACAGCTGGACAGCAGATATAGGACTGGGTAAAAAGCTATCTGACAAATGGGCAGTCACAGGCTCATTAGGTTGGGATAGTGGTGCAGGCGACCGCGACCCCACCACCACCTTAGGACCTGTTGATGGTAACTGGAATATCGGGCTTGGGGCTCGTTACAACATTACCCCAGAGTGGGCAGTGTCAGCAGGGGCAAAATATTTGAAATTTGGCGATGCAACGGCTCAGTTACCAAATCATATCAACAATGTTGGTAAATTTGAAAACAATGATGGCATGGTATACGGCTTGCGTCTCTCTTACCAAAAGAAATAGTATTTGCTCTGTCAAAATTAAAAACCCATCAAATGATGGGTTTTTTGTTAAGAGTCGCCTAAGAAAATCACGTTTTATGACCACATTACTCTACATCTTGTATGGGTAACTTTAATCCCAACATTTCAATTAAAGCCGCCATACTTGCCGAAATTGTGATATTTGGATTGGTCACTACACCAAGATAACGCTGTAGTTCAAGGGGTTTTTCCATATTCACCGGCTGTAAATCTTGATTAATCAGCGTTTGTGGTAATACCGACCAGCCAAGTCCCACAGATACCAGCATCCGAATCGATTCTAGCGGATTGGTGCTCATGGTGGCGTACGGTTTTAGATTATGTTTGGCAAATTCAGCCAGCGTGATTTGACTGGTGAAAGTATTCGCCGCTGGTAAAATGGCAGGATAATTAGCAAGCTGCTCAAGCGTGACATTCATTTTTTGCGCCAAAGGTGAAAACGCTCCAGTAACAAAGTGTAGCGGATCAGACCATAACATATGATAATTGAGCCGTTTATCATACGTGGGTGGTAGCGTCAAAAACGCCAATGATAAATCGCCATCGAGCACCGCTTTATGAGCCTGTTCACTATCGACAAAATGTACCTCAAGCTGTACTGACGGATAGCTTTGGATAAATTGCTTAAGCACCGCAGGGAGATGATGCAAGCCGATATGATGGCTAGTACCAATAACCAATTTACCAGAAACGGTTTGTTGACGATTGCGTAGATTGATTTTTAGATTGTCATAATCATCGAGCCAACGTTTGGCATGGGGCATCAAGTCGTGAGCCGCTTGGGTAGGAATGATGCCCCGCCCTACCGTATCAAACAGCGTGACATCAAATTCATCTTCCAAATTCTTAATACGTTTACTTACCGCAGGCTGGGTAATAAATAGCTTATCGGCAGCTTGGGAGATACTACCAGTCTGCATAACTGCCAAAAACGTATTGAGATTGGTGGTGTTCATCGATCTTTTTTCCTTTTCAAAAAATAAATTCCATCATTAATTCAAGGTATTTTATTATAAATAAAAGTTTTTTAAACTAAATAAAACATTAATTATGATTATATTAAACTTGATGAAAAAAAGACAATAAAAAACGCAAAAATTTCGGCGTAATTTTCCAAATTTTTGCGTTGTTGGTTTAATAAAAGTTATTGCTAATATTATAAAGGTGCACTTTGCACACGACAAAAAAACAAAAAAGTCTGATAAAACAAGGCATAATAGTAAT
>ERZ501005.58-NODE-58-length-29388-cov-17.058228_pt1 | contig 29388 bp, 25 predicted proteins | sample MGYA00248830_ERZ501005 | MGnify/ENA primary metagenome ERZ501005 (study PRJEB25958, sample SAMN03398565) | human skin metagenome | study: EMG produced TPA metagenomics assembly of the Human Skin Microbiome Metagenome (human skin metagenome) data set. | reverse complement strand
TTGACGTGTGGTTTGGTGCGTTCAAATTTGGCCTTTGCCATGGTTTTGTTCCTCTGTTAGTGCTTAATGGTAAATCTTAAGTTGTAGTGTTCGAACCTTATTTTTTAAAAATACTGTCTAGCACTATTGTTGATGGGTCAACAACACTAAAGACTAAATTTAGCATATTTTTTAGATTTTGGCTATAGTTAGTTTTTGTAAACTCAAAATATACACTACTTTTAAGCTTATTTTAAAAATAGTGTTTCAACACAAAAGGCAATGTTAATGTTAACATTGCCTAGATAAAACATCTGTTTTAAATGGAGCTCTTATCGAGAATTGAACTCGAGACCTCTCCCTTACCAAGGGAGTGCTCTACCGCTGAGCTATAAGAGCAAAAATATTAGCTGCCGTAATGGAGCGGGTGGCGGGAATCGAACCCGCACCATCAGCTTGGAAGGCTGAGGTTCTACCACTAAACTACACCCGCCTATTTATAATGCCAAATTGAATATTACAGAATGAATGACTGAAGATATGCGAAAAGGCAGAAAATGGTGGTGGGGGAAGGATTCGAACCTTCGAAGCTCTCGCAACGGATTTACAGTCCGTCCCCTTTGACCGCTCGGGAACCCCACCATATTTGTTTTTCAAGCTACGCTTAACACATGGTTGATTTTACCGAGTGTGTTAAAGGATGGTGCCGGCTGCCGGAATCGAACTGGCGACCTACTGATTACAAGTCAGTTGCTCTACCAACTGAGCTAAGCCGGCGTATCGCTTGAAAGTGGTGAGCATTTTAGCAAATATTTTTAATCTTGCAAGCTTTTTTTTTAATTTTTTGCATTTTTTTGACAAGTATTTATTTTTTTTAGCTAAATCCTTGATTTAGCCTATTATCTATAAAAACTGATGGCAATCACAATGGCTAATATTAGCAGAATCGTTACGCCGATGATCACCGCATTGGATTTTTTTGCCATAGGTTGGTCTGGCACGACCTGTGAGGGTGACGCAGTGTCAGATGGTGTGCTAGGTAGAGATGGGGAATTATCAACGGTTTTTTGCTGCGTTATGGTCGCAATATCCTGTGATGTAGTAGATAACGTAGCCGTTACAGGCATATTTTTGTTATCGTCGTTAATGGGGTTAGACCCTGTTATATTTGGGTTTGGGTCTACTACGGTTGTGGGCGTTGTAGAGATATTGGTTTCGGATAAGGTGTCTTTAATTTTATAAATTTCGGTGGTTTTTGCTGGTTGTGTGGGAGAAACAGAGGCATTAACTGCCTGACTAGTGACTGCTGTATTGGTTTGAGTCAACGCATGGATTGATTGCGCTAATACTTCGTCATCGATGTCGTTATCGGCTTGCTGTACGACAAATAATAAATCTGCAAAGCCTATTTCATCAAGATGCTGCAGTCCGACTGCATCTTTACCAATTTGCTCGCCATTAACAAAGGTACCATTGGCAGAGCCCAAGTCTTGTACAAATATATGCTCACCAATACAGTTAATTTTGGCGTGTTGGCGCGATACTTGGGGCACCGCTAAAACGACATCGTTGCTGTCACTGCGTCCAATGCTTAGGCTACGCTCTACTGCAATGACAAGCTCACCTAGTTCAGGGGTTATGGCAACTAACTGCCAGTCTTGGTTGTATTCGGTAGCATTTTGGGTCGAGTCTACTGATGGCAATGATGACATAAGGCTGTCCTTTTGAGTGGAGTATTTATTGGTTAACCCATTATTGAAGCATTTAAATTTTTGGGTGGTATGATTAATACTGGTATGAAGATTATACTACAAAATATTTAAGGGGAAAAAAAAGCAATATTTTGTCATTTTTTACTATGGCATTTAAAGTATGCATAGGCAACAAACCACCGCTTTAAAAAGGGTGGTATTTTTATTAAGTTCTTATCCAATATTAGGGCTGTGCCGGTGTTGTCACAATGGTGGTGGACGAAATGGTCGGCGGCGTGGTGATAATAATAGGGTTTTGTGCAGAGTTTTGGGTAGAAGTAGCCACCGGTGGGGTTACAACGACCGAATTGCTGGGGATTGTTACAGGGGTGTTGCTAAGGTTTTGGGCAGCAGGTTTCACCAAGTCATTTTTTGGTAATTTGACAGGATCAGCAGGCGCAATATTTGGATAGAGATTACTGCCATTGACATTCAGTGGGATTTGTTTGAGTGTGCCATTTTTATCAATCACTAGCTGCATGGTACGAATGCCTTCTAGGCTTTTTTCGGTGACGCTAGCTATGGCGGTGCCGTTTCGCAAAATCGTGGGTTGTAAAAACACAATCAAATTGGTTTTGTCTGAATTGCGATTTTTGGATTTGAATAGATTACCAAACACAGGCAAATCGCCTAAGCCGGGAACTTTTTGTTGACCATAGGTGCTGTTATCGCGCATTAAGCCGCCCAATGCCACAGTCTGTTGATCATCGGCTAAAATAGTGGTTTTGATTAAGTTTTTATTGGTGACCACACCGCTGCTGTTATTGAGTGTACCATCAACGATTGAAGATACTTCTTGGGATATTTCAAGGCGGACTGAGCCGTTTTCGCCAATGTGAGGAATAACATTGAGGTTGATACCGACATCTTGGCGGCTGACTGTCTGAAACGGAGTGGTCGCCGAATTACCTGTGGTGGTATAAGCGCCTGTGACAAACGGCACGTTTTGACCCACTAAAATATTGGCTTTTTCATTGTCTAAGGTCAAAATTGACGGCATAGATAATAGGTTGGCATTGTTGGTTTTATTAATGGCTTGCAAAATTGCCCCATAAAATTGACGATTGCCATTGCTATCGGTTTTGCTGTTACCTAGCCCCAATAATGCCCCAGAAACGGCTGCCGCCGCTGTACCAGGGGTTTTGCTTGCCACTTCAGTAGCAAGCCCTAAAAGATTTGCCCCGACATTGGTAAAGTTAATTACCCCCACCCCGCTATTGGCATTACCCATCGCCCATTGTACGCCAAGCTGTTGGGTGTCATTGCCCGACACTTCCATAATCGCTGCTTGAATCAAGACTTGGTCACGGCGCGTGTCAAGTTGGTTAATGGCATTTTCGATTTCTAGCATTAAGCTGGGTTCAGCATTGACAATGACTGAGTTTTGGGTTTGGTCAGCGATGATACTAAAGGGTCTGCCTTGGCTGCTTGCATTGCTTTGAAGGTTATTGCTACTACTGGTATTAATGGGCGAGCCTGTGGGCGATGGCTGGGGGTTGGTATTAGAGCCAGTATTTAGCGTATTATTGGTGCTGGTCGTATTGGTGGAATTGTCAAACATCGAGGTGGCTTGTAAGGTGCTTTGGTCGCCTGCACTGTTGATCGACTGGTTGGCAAGCAGTCCTCGAAGCATATCGGCAATGTGGGTCGCACTGGCGTATTTTAGCCGAAACACACGTAAGCCGCTTAAACGTTGACTAGGCACGGTATCAAGCTGTTCTACCATACGTTGAATTTTGGCAGTCATCTCGGCACTGCCTTTGACCAACAATCTATCTGAGGTCGGGTCAGCAATGATATTAACCAAACTACCTGCCGAGGCAGCAACTGCCGCTTGTCCGCCTGCTTGGGGCGTGGCAGTTGGGGTGCTATTGATATTGGTTAGTGAGCCGATCAACTCCATCATGCGTTTGGCATCGACATGCTGTAGAGGAATGATGGTCAGCTTGTCATTCATATTGCCGTCTAAATCGCTAATTAGCTTGCTTAACTGATTAAGATTGTCAGCTCGGTCAGATAAAATTAGGGCGTTTAAGTTGGGGACTGCAGCGGCATTGGCGTATTGTGGCATCATCGGGCGAATGACATTTAAAATATCATTGGCACTGGTATTGGTGAGATAAAAAATGCGGGTGGTCAGCTGATTGCCCGTGGTATTGCCCCGCAAGTCCACATCCACGCCTGCTTGTTTGGCAACGGTGTCTGGCATTAATTCGGTGGTAATGCCTCGATCAACGGCAACCACCCCATTGACTTTCATTACTGCCAAAAATAGGTCATAGACTTCATCACGAGATAAGGCTTTATTTGAAATAACGGTTACATTGCCATTGATACGGGGATCAAGCACGAAGTTTTTACCAGTAATGCTTGCCACTTGGTCAATAAAAGCTTTGATATCCGCATCTTGCAAGTGTACCTTGTAGCCAGTTTCGGCTTGGGCGGCTGTCATTTGCGATAACCCCAATACAATAGCGGTACTCAATAATAAGGGTTTTAGCATCATTTTAGATTTCATAACTGACCTATAACAACAAAATTTTGATAATAAAGGTATGGCAAAGGGTGTAATTTGCAACATAACATACCGCTAGAATGATTGTCTGACCGTCACCGTTTGGTCGCCGCGTTGCACTTGGATTTGGGCTTGCCCTGCTTGTTGAATTTGTTGCAGCAGTTGCGCATCTTGCGCCGGATTTTGTCCCACACTTTGACCATTAACTGACAAGACCTTGTCGCCAGTTTGTAGACCTAATCGGTTTTTCAGCCCTGCTGGCATACCATCAGTGACCAGATAGCCTTGCCCTGTCGCTGCCACGCCCATGTGGCTTAAATAACTTGCGGGATTTTGCTGCAATCCTGTCACTGCCCCACCGATAGCACTTTTTGAGTCATTGGCTTGAGGATTGGTAGTGTCGGTGGGTTGTGGGTTTTCATCATTATCGCCATTGCGTATACCTGCCATCGGCGGTGTACTTGGCGGTGAAAAGGGGTTACCCATCATGCCGTCTGTGGATGGGGCAATATTGTTGGTGATTGCAGGGTTGGTTATGCCGCCGCTGCCATTGGCTTGGGCAGCGGCTATTTTGGCTTTGATAGCTTCAGTTTGGTCAAGCGAAAACGGCTGTGTAAATTGAATTTTAGTGGGTTGTCCACTGCCATTTGAGACCATGATATAGTCACGTGCCACGGCTATCAGTACATAGTTACTGCCATCAATCGTATCATGGACTCGGTAATTTTGGGTTTTGCCATTGGCATTGATAATAGCATAAGAAAACCGCTCAGGAGTTGCGACCGTTACGCCTAATACTTTGATATCAGGCGGCGGCGCGACAGGCGCTTGCATGGTTTGGGGCTGGGCGAATATATCTAACGCATTGGCAGTATTGTTTTGCGCAGTCATATTTGGCTGTAACGGTACAGGCGGCAAATTCGGGGCTTTTGGCGGGGTCATCACCAACCAAAACGCCTGAGCCAACAGCCATGTCAATGCCAAAATAGCCAGTAATAACAACCAAGGGTAGAACCGCTCAAGGATGGCAGTATTCGGCGTTGTGGAGAGCGTCATTTTTTTCATTGGCTTCCCCTATCGCATACTGGCTAACGGTTGGCGTAGCGAGACAACCACGCTGTCTTCAGCCCCTTGCCCATGATAATCTGGCATATTTTTGAGCAGGCGTTGGGTCAGCGCCACATCTACCATGTTGTCATTATCGATATAAATATCACCCAACCGTTGACCTTGCGGCGTGGTCATGGCAAGGTGTAATCTTTGGCCATTATTAGCGGTTTGATTTTGGGCAGTCGCTTGCGAACTTGTACCACCGCCTTTATCTAAACTGAGCGTACCAACCATTTGTGGCATGGTGATTTTATAAACTCGTCCGCCCGAAGGATAACCAAGCTGACCGCCTGCCCAATTAAATGCGCCTTGTGCGCTATTAAAACCTTTGACATCATGGTCGATGCCGACATCTTTGACGTTAATTGGTGCATCAGGCAATTGCCAATTGAGTATTTGTTTAAGGGTGTCGCTTGAAATTTTGCCAGAGAAATCATTGACTTGCCAAGTGGATTTACCCACTTTGGTAGTACCAATCAAATTGGTTTTGCCTGAGCGAAGATCAGTTCGAAAACCCAGTTTACCTGTTACCAATTGCCACGGCTGCCATTGCCAATTGACAGTACCTATAACGGGGCTGCTTGGGTTTGCCATCATTTGCCAATTGGCTTGCCCATGCCACAAATTGCCCGAGATTTGTTGCAAATAGTGATTATTGGGGGCGAATTTTTGTACCATCCAGCTAGCAGGCAATTGCACCACAAGGCATAAACACAATAGCACCAAGCCAATAAGCCACCACAGTTTTGTTGGTCGAGAAGGAATACTTGCCAAAGCCCTTACCTTTTTAACAGCCACATAATTAACCCAAACTGCCCAATACTCACGCTTAAGCAATCCATTGCCGAAAACTATTTGATACTTAAATCGCCTATCATAACTGATTTTTATGTCATTGTAATGTCAAATTATTACCCGACAATTATTTTTAAATTATCTTGGATAAAATAACGCAACGTAACGCTGCGAAAAAGTTTGTTAAAATGTCGTTCATTTTAGCAGTGAATACCAACCATGAAGGAAAAACCATGACCATGCAATATTCCACGCTGCCACAACTGGGCGATAAAGTCTCAAAAATCTGTCTTGGTACCATGACTTGGGGACAGCAAAATACCGAAGCTCAAGGTCATGAGCAAATGGATTATGCTCTGTCACAAGGCGTTAATATGTGGGATACCGCTGAGATGTACCCTTCCCCGCCTGACAAAAACAAACAGGGTGATACTGAGCGTATTATTGGCAGTTGGTTTGCCAAAACCGGCAGACGCAATGAGGTAATTTTGGCAAGTAAAATCTCCCGCAACGATTTTTTACGCGATGGCAATACCAAATTTGACAAAAAAACCATCAGTCAGGCGTTAGACGGCAACCTTAAACGTTTGCAAACTGATCATATCGATATTTACCAACTCCATTGGCCTGAACGCGAAAGTAATTTCTTTAGCAAACGTGGCTATAGCGCCGAAATGGCAAAGCAAGATTTGAGCCAGCTAACGCCATTTTTGGAAACTATCGAAGCGTTAAACGACGAAATCAAAAAAGGCCGAATCCGTGCCTATGGTCTATCAAACGAAACGCCTTGGGGCGTGATGCGATACATCACCGAAGCTAAGAAAAATGGGTTATTGCCGCCAATCACCATTCAAAACCCGTATAGCCTGCTGAATCGTCAATATGAAGTTGGGCTTGCCGAAATTAGCCATCGTGAAAATATCGGTTTGCTCGCCTACTCACCGCTTGGCTTTGGTGTGTTATCGGGTAAATATTTAGGTGGTCAACGACCTGAAAACGCCCGTTTGACGCTATACACCCATTTTACTCGTTATATCGGCGAAATTACGCAACAAGCCACTGAGAGCTATGCGCAAGTTGCCAAAAAGCATAACCTTGATATGGCGCAAATGGCATTGGCGTTTGTCAATACCCGCTTTTTTGTCACCGCGAATATTATCGGAGCCACCACGCTTGAACAGCTGAAAAGCAACATTGCCTCGATAGATTTGGTGCTCTCTGACGAGGTATTGCACGATATCGAAACCGTGCAAAATACGTTTCCAAATCCCGCCCCTTAATTTTTCGTCAAAATAGGAAAGTTACCCAATGCTGTGTCATTTTTAAAAGGTGTGCCTGTCGATTCTTTGCTAGCGACAAGAATTTTATCATTATTTTATACACTCAAATAAACTTAAACCCATAAAAAACGCTGATACTTTGATATATCAGCGTTTTAATAAGTTTAGTATCTTATAAATACCTTTATAAATACAATATAAGATTATTATTTAATTTAGAACGGAATATCATCATCCACCGCCCCAGGTTTTGGCGTCGTTGAAGTTGTCGGTGTCATGGCTGATTGTGGATTAGCATTGCCGGTATTATCAGTCACAAACTGATTGTCATTGGCAAAATTCTGCGAACCTTGAGAGATACTATTGGCTGGGGGTTGGCTATTGCTTTGAGGTTGAAAACCGCTCGCTTGGTGATTTGATTGATAGCCCATTTGTGGCTGACCACCACCATTTTGGTACGGATTTGGCGATCCATAGCCAGCATTTTGATTGTTTTGATTCGCTTGGTAGCCACCATAATTGGCATTTGGATAGGGTTGATTGTTAAAACTATTGGCATTGTTAAAGCCATTGTTACCAAAGCCATTATTTGGATTGTTTTGATAGCCGCCTTGTCCTGCTGGATTGCCGCCTAGCATTTGCATTTGGTCAGCTCGAATTTCGGTGATATAACGTTCCTGTCCGTTTTGATCCTGGTATTTGCGAGTGCGTAGGCTTCCCTCGATATAGACTGAGCTGCCTTTACGCAAATATTGTGCAGCAATTTCGCCCAATTTATTGTATAAAGCGATACGGTGCCACTCAGTCTGCTCACGGCGTTCACCTGTTTGTTTGTCGTTCCATTGTTCACTGGTTGCTACCGAGATACTGGTCACGCTACCGCCATTTTGAAACTGCTTGACATCGGGGTCTGCCCCTAGATTGCCAATGATGATTACTTTGTTTACGCCACGCATGTCCGTATCCTTTTATTTAACTACAATGAATAACATATCACTAAAACTGCTATTTTACACAAATTCTTGGAGTCGAGAAAATAAATTTTCTCCCCTTACTTTACGGTAAATCTTAATAAATAGCCAGCAGTATGCCTCAATAAAACGACACTATATGACGTTTTATATCGCCTTTTTAAGTCTTTAGCCTTAGCGTTTGAACAAAGCAAACAGAATAAATGCTAAAGCCATTAAGGCGCATACGCCAAAGATGATCAGTAGATGACGTTGCTGATGGTCAAGTTCAAACGCAGGTTTTGTAGTGTGACTGGCGGAGTTGTTAGGATTTTTGACTAAGCTTGGTTCGCTATACAGCGATTGTTTTTGTTGGGTTTGTTGCTTTTTGGCGGCGTTTTGTTGTTGGCGTAGGCGTTTTTGCGCCAGTTTTTGTTCTTTTAGCGCTTGTTGTTCACGCTGTTGGGCTTCAAGTTCGGCTTGTTTTCGATCAGCTACGGCTTTAGCGTTTGCTTGCTTTTCTAAAGCGTTGGCTTCGGCAAGTTTTACCAGTTCAAGTTGACGCTCATTTTCTTGTTGTGTGTAAAGATTGTGATAGTTATCAATCACGCTATTATCAATGGTAATAAGTTTAAAACTTTGGTCGTTTAAGATGTCAATAGCCTCATGAATATCGATGTCATAAATATTCGAGGCTTTGGTGGTTTTGCTCTTGGGTGTGAGTTTTTTGGCAAGTTGACGGCTGGCAAGGCGTTGTTGTAAGTGGTTTTCCATTTGCCCGATAGAATCAGTACGACCTGTCAAGACCAGTTGCCAGTCGTTTATTGCAGCGTGGTTTTGGGCGTTTAGTCGGTTGACAATGTCGGTTGCATCCTCAAGTACAGCAATTTTGCTGACCAATTGACTGGGTGATACGGCAATATAGACATCGCCTGCAGTGGCTTGGCGTTTGATCGAAGCAATAGCTTGGGGATTACATTGTAGGCAATTGGCTTGTTTGTTTTTTAAGGTATGTCCTTTAGGGCAAGGTGGCACGCCATAGGCAACAAGTGTGCCGTTTTCTTTCATTTTGGCTTTGTATTCTTTACTGGATAAGCCGCTAGCGTCAAAGGTTTTATCAAGCGGGATATGGTGGCTTTTTAAAAAATCGGTTTGTTCGTCAGTGAGCGTTGCCATAATTTTGTCCTTGCTTTTTGCTCAGTATAGCAAGGTTTGGCAAGTAGTAAAAAATAAAAAATCGCTCAATAGAATGTTTAATTTTACTCTTTTCTTTATGATCCAAAACTTGAAACCACCCTATTTTCTCCCCATTAAAAACCCATCTTTTTACCTAAATTTTCCCAAAATTACAACCTATAAGAAGCACATCATGGCACAACACGACTCCATCAAAATCCGTGGGGCACGCACCCACAACCTAAAAAACATCGACATTGATATCCCCCGTGACAAACTCGTCGTTATCACAGGCTTATCAGGCTCAGGCAAGTCTTCCCTTGCCTTTGACACCCTGTACGCCGAAGGGCAACGCCGTTATGTTGAGAGTTTATCGGCGTATGCTCGCCAGTTTTTATCACAAATGGAAAAGCCCGAAGTCGATAGTATCGAAGGCTTATCGCCTGCCATCGCCATTGAGCAAAAATCTACCAACCATAACCCCCGCTCCACCGTTGGCACGATTACCGAGATTTACGACTACCTGCGACTGCTATACGCCCGTGTCGGCACGCCGATGTGTCCTGAGCACCATGAGCCGATGGTCGCCCAGACCGTGACCGAAATGGTCGATACCGTGATGAGCCTGCCTGAAGATACCAAGCTGATGATTCTTGCCCGTGTTGTTGATGATCGCAAGGGTGAGCATATCCAGCTCATGGAACAGCTAAAAGGGCAAGGCTTTGTCCGCTTGCGGGTCGATGGTGAGATTTATGACATCGACGAGGTGCCACCGCTTGCCAAGACCTTTAAACACACCATTGATGTGGTGGTAGATCGGTTTAAAGTGCGAGATGATTTGGGCAATCGGGTCGCCGAAAGTCTAGAAACTGCCCTGCGATTGGGTAATGACATTGCGATTTTGCATGACATGGACGGCGGTTTTGACGATAAAATTTTATCCGCCAAACACGCCTGTCCGGTGTGTGACCGCGCTGTTGCCGAACTTGAGCCAAAATTGTTTAGTTTTAACAACCCATACGGCGCGTGTCCTGTATGTGATGGCTTGGGCAAACGCCAATATTTTGCTGCCGAAAAAATTATCGGTCATAGCGAAAAATCGCTCAATCAAGGGGCAATTCAAGGCTGGGATAAACGCCATGCCTACTATTTTGGGCTTTTGACCACCGTTGCCGAGCACTACGGCATTGATATGGAAACACCGTGGCAAACGCTTGACCAACACCACAAAGACGTGATTTTACACGGTTCGGGCAAAGATAAAATGACCTTTAACTTTGTCGATGAACGGGGGCGACGTAGCACCAAAACGGTGGCGTTTGAAGGCGTGTTGCCATATATGGAACGCCGTTATCGCACCACGCAAAGCAACATCGTGCGAGACGAGCTTGCCAAATACCTCGCCGATGCCACCTGCGATGCCTGTCACGGCTCACGCCTGAACGAAATTGCCCGCAATGTTGAGGTGAGCGAACGTACCATTGCCGAGATGGTCAAATTGTCGATTGGCGAAGCGATGGCATACTACGAACAGCTTAAACTTGAGGGAGCAAAAGGTGAAATCGCTGACAAAATCATCAAAGAAATCCGTGAGCGTTTGGAATTTTTGGTCAGTGTTGGTTTGGATTATCTGACCCTTGCCCGCTCTGCCGAAACCCTGTCAGGCGGTGAAGCCCAGCGGATTCGCCTTGCCAGCCAAATCGGGGCAGGCCTCATGGGCGTGATGTACGTGCTTGATGAGCCGTCGATTGGCTTGCACCAACGGGATAACGATAGACTGCTTCAGACTTTGACCCGTTTGCGTGACCTTGGCAATACCGTGATTGTGGTCGAGCATGATGAAGATGCGATTCGCCTTGCTGACCATATCATCGACATCGGTGTGGGTGCGGGCGTGCATGGTGGGCATGTGATTGCCGAAGGTACCGCCAAAGAAATCGCCAAAAATCCTGAGTCTTTGACCGGGCAATATTTATCAGGCAAAAAGAAAATCGAAGTGCCAAAGGTACGCCACAAGGCCAAAACCAGCAATGGCGATAAGTTTGAAAAAATGCAAGAATCCGCCATTCCTTTGACCAAAAATCAAGCCAAAAAAGCTGAGGCTGACAAGAAAGAAAAAGCCAAAAAAGGCGAACCCGAAACCAAACCAATGATGGTAACTTTGACAGGGGCAAATGGCAATAACTTAAAAAACGTCACCTTAAATCTGCCCGTTGGGGTGTTTACCGCCATCACAGGCGTGTCGGGTTCGGGCAAATCCACCTTGATTAACCGTACCTTGCTCCCGCTTGCCACCACACAACTCAACAACGCCACTACCCATGTGGCAGAAAGTTATGAGAGCATCTCAGGGCTTGAGCATCTCGATAAAGTGGTGGATATTGACCAAAGCCCGATTGGGCGTACACCTCGCTCCAATCCTGCGACTTATACAGGCGTGTTTAGTCCGATTCGGGATCTATTTGCCCAAGTGCCAGAGTCTAAAGCACGGGGCTATCAAGCGGGACGCTTTAGCTTTAATGTGAAAGGCGGTCGCTGTGAGACCTGTCAAGGCGACGGGCTTATTAAAGTAGAGATGCACTTTTTGCCCGATATGTATGTGCCTTGCGATGCCTGTCAAGGCAAACGCTACAACCGTGAAACGCTGGAAATCACCTATAAAGGCAAAAATATCAACGATGTGCTTGAAATGACGGTGGAAGATGCAGCAGAATTTTTTGAGGCGATTCCTGCCATTTACCGCCGGTTACAAGCTTTGATTGAGGTAGGGCTTGGCTATATCCGTTTGGGGCAGTCTGCGCCGACGCTGTCAGGTGGTGAGGCTCAGCGCGTTAAACTTGCCAAAGAGCTGTCAAAACGCGATACAGGGCAAACCTTGTATGTGCTTGATGAGCCGACGACGGGCTTGCATTTTCATGATATCGCAAAGCTTCTTGATATTTTGCATACCTTGCGCGACCGTGGCAATACGGTGGTGGTGATTGAGCATAACCTCGATGTCATTAAAACTGCCGACTGGATTGTGGATTTAGGACCTGAGGGTGGCTCGGGCGGTGGTGAGATTATCGCTGAGGGTACGCCTGAGGACGTGGCAGAAAATGAACGCTCGCATACTGGGCGGTTTTTAAAGCCGTTGTTGAAAGCGTGATTGATAAAAATGGCTGAGATTTCTCAGTCATTTTTTTGATTAGTTTTTATAGAGCTTTTAAACTATGTTAGATATTTTGAATAAAGTTTGGCATAAACAAAAATTTAAAGTTTATTTTTTGGATATTTGTATCGTAAGTGATATTAAGCAAATCAATGCAGGTAAAATTTCAAATAAACTTGAAGAAGTAAAAAAGAGATTAAAACATATTGACCTTAAAAACAATAGAATATCTCTTGCCTTGATACTTTTTGAGAAATCGAGTGACAGAAAAGCGACAATGACTACTTTAGAACTTAGTCAGCAATTTGGACATGATTTAAAAGAGTTATCTAAGTTTTTTAAAAAAGCAAAAATTTGCGAAAGTGAGAAACTTCTTTGTGACGCTGTTCAAAAATTATGTTATCAAAATATTGAATTTTTAGGTGACAATTATTTGAAATTTTTGGAAACTATGAATCAACTAGGATTAAAAGACCCTATCGCATTTGAAAAAAGGTTTGCAAAAGCTACAGAAGTCATCAAAATTGCTAATGATTTTGGAATAGCAAAGCAAAGCCCTGTTCTTTTGTTAGTTTTAGCGAGTATATACGAAACAAAATTCGCAAAAAAAATTATAAAATGGAAGAAAGAACAAATTAATTTTGATGCAAGTAATGCATTAGCTGACATTATGTCTATATATCTTATGGCTTCTTTAACGCCAAAGCTTCCAAAAACAGTTGTAAGCAGTTCATTTATAACATCTGATGAAAATTTGCAAAAATTTTATGAAGCTGTTCAAGTAAAAAACTTGGGTTTTAATTACGATGAGAATTTATTATTAGAATGTCATTATAAAGTTAATATAATAGGACATAAGCTTTTTCCAGATTTATTTAATGCTAATGGCACAGAGTTTCGAAGTAAATCAAGAGAAAAAATTTATAATGAATTAGTGGAAGTATTAGAATTAAATCTATAATCTCAATTTTTCAAAGTTAAGAAACTTCCAAAATGCCTATTATCCTCGCCCTACTTGTTACCCTATTTTTCGGCTATTTCCTCTATCGGGCGATATTCGACGGCTTCGACGACCTTAATTTATAAAATAAAAAAAGGCACAATCTGTACCTTTTTTATCAAACTTAATCAATTCAACCGATACGGCACTTCAAGGGCAAAATCAAGCTTCATATTGATATCCCCCGCGCGGCAGATTTTGTGATGACCGCCATCGTAATAATGAATATTATAGTTTTTACCCGTTAGCAATTTCTCGGCATCATGCCAGTCAAGCTGTTCATCATCCTTTTCGATCATCGCATACACGATTTGGTCGGACGGCTCAGCCTCGATATTCTTTCCCGCAATTTGCGGAATTTTATCGCCAAGATAATGGCTTGGGCGTAAGCACGGCGCGATGAGTACCGCATTTAAGCTGTATTTTTTTGATAAAAGATTGGCAAAATAGCCGCCAAGCGAATGTCCTGCGAGTACCACGTATTTGTAGTTTGGCAAGTTTTCTTCGATGACTTTACCAAAAATCGCTTCAGCATTGTCAAAGTCTTTGGCATAGTCAATCGGCACGCATATTTTTTCGGCATGGTTGTCAATACAGGTAAATTTATCGGTTTGACAGGACGATTCAAAGCCATGAAAAAAGATAACCAAATTTTCCGAATTGTTCATGAGTGAAGTTCCTTTGGTGGCAAAAGTATCAGCTAGTTTTGATAATACCCATAATTTGTGGTTACGACAAGGCTATTTTTCTTTTCTAATAGTTATGCTAGGCTAAACCAAAAAAATGATGCGGCTGTCGCATATTTACCAGTTTAAGGTCACTATGTCAAAATCGTTTCTGTCAAAATCATTAACGCCACCTAAACCAGAGCGTACCTTCTCAAAATTTAGGCTTAAGCCTCAGGCTAATAACCCATTACCTTTCTTAAAAACGCTTAATAAGCCCAGTATTCGTGAGGATATGTTTTCGCTACCACCGTCGGTGTATGCCACCACGTTTTTGGTGCTGATTCCGTTGTTTGGCTTTTTATATAGCACCTTGCCAAATATGCAGTTTAATCACGAGAATATGGGGTTTTTGGAGGCGTTGTATTTTAGTACCATTACGGTGACGACCACGGGATTTGGCGATATCACCCCGACCAATACCTTTACTCGAGCGTTTGTGATGGTAGAATCCATTATTGGGGTGGTGTCGGCAGGGTTGTTTTTAAATGCGGTGACTTATCAACGAGAAGAGAATATGAGCAAGTTGATGGATGCGTATGAGGCAAGAAAAGAAATTTCTTACGCGTTTGCCCGTTTGCATAGCCACGACAGCTTGATTACGCTTAACATGAATACGTATCTAAATCGGGTCAATCAGCTATTGGGTATTGAAGACGCCCAAACCCCTGTTGCCACAAGTGATAGCGAAGGCAAAGCCAATCTTGACCAATCGCAAAACACGCCCAGCTCGCCTGATGCCAAAGTCTCTGAGCAGTTAATTGGTATCCATGAGCCCATTCCGCAGACGTTAGAATTTTCTAATTTACAACATTTATTTGATGCGTCTAGTCGCTTGACCGATGACCCACATAAGCCACAGATTTGGTACTATTATCAAGCGTTAGAGGATTTGCTAACCAGTATCGAAAATTTAGTAAGAGAGACCGAAACCTATCGCTGGGAAGCATTAGAGAGTTTATGTATTCAATATTTAAGTGATATTAAGTCATTTGATTCAAGTAGCTATATTTTGGCAGAGCCGAATTTTGAAAAACAGCTTGCCGATATCCAAGCCCAACGTCAAAAAGACATGCTATTAATTGGGGAATATCCCATTGATAAAACAGTGGAATTATCAAATGAGAACAGCCTCAATCCGTATATTATTTTGTTTATGGGTATTGAAACCACCATTCAATTTATTCAAGATTTTCAGTTAGAATACCAAAATATTATGCAATCGATATAGGTAAAAAAATACCTCACATTCCGTGAGGTATTTTTTACTGGCAGATAAATTAATGACCAAATTGGTTTGAGGTATTTTTCTTACCACCCGCTTTCAATGCGTTCTCACCAGAGAAGATTTCTTTGTGATCATCGCCGATATCTGAACCTGCCATCGCTTGGTGTTTAACCGCAGCAACGCCTTCACGGAGTTCTTTACGTTGTACTTCTTCAACATACGCAAGCATACCTTTGTCACCGAAATAACCTTTTGCCAATTGGTGCGTGCTAAGCGCAGCCGTATGGAAAGTAGGTAAGGTGATCAAGTGATGGAATACACAGGCTTCACGTGATGCATCAGCTTGGAACGTACGCGCTAGATCATCCGCCGCTTGATTCAATTCTGAATTGTCGTAGTCAGCAGACATTAAGTTTGCTTTATCGTAAGCAGACGTATCTTTACCTTCTTTTTCCCATTTTGCGATCACTTGTTTACGGAAGTTTAGCGTCCAGTTGAACGATGGGCTGTTGTTATAAACAAGTTTAGCGTCTGGCACTTGGGCTACGATACGATCCGTCATTGATTTGATGTGAGCCACATCTGGGGTTGGGGTTTCAATCCACAATAGATCAGCACCGTTTTGTAATGCAGTCACACAGTCAAGGACTACACGATCAATATTGGTACCTTCACGGAATGAGTACAAGCCGTTTGGCATACGCACGGGGCGAACAAGTTTGCCGTCACGTTTTAACAAGACATCATTGTCTTGAGCTTGGTCAATCGTCACTTCTTCCACTTCTAGAAAATCTAAGTATTGAGAAGCCAAGTCGCCTTTTTCACGAGAAACAGGCAGTTTTTGGGTGAGTGATGCGCCTTCAGAGTCAGTACGAGCCACGATAATACCGTTGTCGATACCAAGCTCTAAGAACGCATAACGAATTGCATTTAGTTTAGCAATGAAGTCTTCGTGTGGTACTGTTACTTTACCATCTTGGTGACCGCACTGTTTTGCGTCTGATACTTGGTTTTCAACTTGGATCGCACAAGCACCGGCTTTGATCATTTCTTTGGTTAACAGATAAGTCGCTTCTTCGTTACCAAAACCTGCGTCAATGTCGGCGATGATGGGTACGATATGGCTTTCGAAGTTATTGATTTTGTCCAAAATTGCTTGGGTGTCTTGCCCTGCTTCTTTGGCAGCATTTAATTCACGGAAGTAATCGTTTAACACTTTTTCGTCTGCTTGGCGAAGGAAAGTGTAGATTTCTTCAATCAATTTTGGCACAGCGGTTTTTTCATGCATTGATTGGTCAGGTAGTGGACCAAACTCCGAGCGAAGCGCAGCAACCATCCAGCCAGATAGATAGATGTATTTACGCTCGGTAGTACCGAAGTATTTTTTGACTGCGTACATGGTTTGCTGACCGATAAAGCCATGCCATGCACCAAGAGACTGGGTGTATTTTGATTTATCCGCATCATACGCTGCCATATCACGACGCATGATATCGGCGGTGTATTGGGCGATTTCTAGACCTGTTTTAAAGCGGCTTTGGATAACCAAACGCGCAGCGTCGTCTTCGCTGATATTTTGCCAGTTGTATTTGGCTTTGAGTTCACGGATATGGTCAAGGGCTGAAATATAGGTAGTTGGGTTTTTTAAATTAAGTGACATGATGTGCTCCGGGTGTTTAATAAGCAGAATAAAAGGGACAGATAAACAACTAAAACAAGGTAAATAACAGCGAAAAATAGCAAGCCAAAACGAATATTTTTATACGTGATGGTTTATATTTTGCTAAAATTAACATCTTGCTAGGGCTTGTCTTAAAATATACGTTAAATACGATAATTTAGCTAATTTATGCAAGTTATCTTTGTTATTTTTTTAAAATATAGTATTTTAATATCAATAATTTAGATTTGAGAAATTTAAAATATCACTGGAAAATTTATGAATTTACAACGGGTCGATTTAAACCTTTTAGTCCATCTTGACGTATTATTGCGTGAAAAAAATGTCACTCGCGCATCCGAGCAATTGGGAATTACCCAGCCTGCGATGAGTAATATTTTGCGCCGTTTGCGCAAGCTGTTTAATGACCCGCTACTGATTCGCTCATCTGAAGGCATGACCCCCACCGAACGGGCATTAGAGTTACAACCTCGGGTGCGTGAATTGCTATCGGATTTGACCCAGTTACTTGAGCCGCGCACCGAGTTTCGTCCTTATACGTCGAGTCGTGTATTTCGCATTATGACGTCCGATTATGCCGAAGCAACGCTGGTACCAAGATTGGTCAAAGCACTACGAAGTGAAGCCCCGAATGTGATTTTGGACTTTTTGACCCCGTCGGATGTGTCGTATCGGGATATGGAGCAAGGGCGGGTAGATTTGGCAATTAATCGCTTTAACGAGATACCGCAAAGCTTTCACCAAGTGCTGGTATGGCGCGATACCTTTAGCTGTTTATTATCTGCCGACAGCCCGTATGTGCATCGTTTTAACCTCAAAAATTATCTGGCGGCACAGCACGTTTGGGTATCAAAAACAGGCATGGGCGTAGGCTTTGGGGTCAATCCCGAAAAATCGGGCGGGCTTGGCTCGATTGATGCGGCCTTACAACGATTGGGGCAAAAACGCCAAATTAGCGTGTTCACCCGCCATTATCAGATGCCTGCCATGCTCACCGCTAATAAGGATTTGATTGCCACCTTACCCACTCGGGTGGCTCGGATGCAGGCGAATAACGACAATATTGTGATTAAAGAGCCGCCGTTTTTTATTCCTGAATTTGAGCTGACGATGGCATGGTCACCGCTATTACAACATCACCCTGCCCATCGTTGGTTACGCCAGTTGATTTTGCATGTGGCTCGCCAAGTGATCGCCGAAGAAGAGGCGATAGCCCCGATGCAAGATGCCCTGCTAGATGGCTCGATGCACACCCAGCCGCTTGAATTAGAAGAACTTGACCCAGACCGTCAATAACGCTGAGATAATCCCTTAATTTAAGTGCTTTGTGGCGTGGCAAAGAATAAAAAAATATGTTAGAAACTAGAAATAATCCAATAGTAAAAATCTATGTATCAAAGCAATGTAACAATAAAATAATGTATCAACGAAATACGCTTGATGGGTTAGTCGCAGATTTTATCCACCCACAGTTCATAATCATACCTACCTAAATGCCCGTACCTGCCCTTATCGCTTACTCGTCCTTCGATACACACGGGCACACTCACCGACACGCCTGTTTGCCCTTTTGACTTAGCATACACGGCAAGTAAATGATTGGGGTCATACACATAATATTTGGTTGTGCCATCGTCAAAGACCGATTGTTCAAGGTTTTGGGTAAAGGTACCTTTAAGCACCACGCTGTTCTTTGGTATGCTATCAATGGTTTGTTGGATATCGTTAGGTGTCAACACCTCATAGGCCGTTTTCATACATCCTCCCATCACCGCAAGCGTGGCAACGGCAGTCACGCCCACAATTGCCTTACTGGTAGTCGATAATTTCAAAAAATTGCGGATAAATTGACTCATGCTGTTACTATCCTGTCCATGCGCTAATAAACGGGTTATCGCAAGCCATCATAGCAAAATTTGCTATGCTAATCCGTTAGCATTATAGATGACAAAAGTAAATCCATTCTATGGAATATAGCTATGATCGTCAGTGTGTAAAGGCAAATTGTCATCAACTTTTGGCAACACTTGATTAAGATAGAAATAACCTGCTATCCCTGCCAATATCGACCCCAACACAATCCCCAACCGCTCATCAAAAACCTTATCCAGATCAGCAAACGCCAATCCGCCAATAAACAAACTCATGGTAAATCCGATACCACATAGAACTGCCACGCCGAACACTTGCTTCCATGTGATACCCGCAGGCAGACTTGCCAAACCTGTTCTTATCCCAAGCCAACTAAACAATACCACCCCAAGCGGCTTACCAATTAATAAACCTAAAGCGATCCCCATCGGCACCGAATGAAATAACGAAGCCAAACCACTGCCGCCAAGATAAATCCCCGCATTGGCAAAGGCGAACAATGGCAAAATCATCAAATTTACCGAGTCTTGCAAATCATGTTCAAGATTCTCAAGTGGCGACACATCAGGCTTTGCCACATCAGTCATTGGAATAAACATCGCAAGCAATACGCCCGCAATCGTCGCATGAATGCCCGACTTGAGCATGGCAAGCCACAATACCACGCCCACCAACGCATATGCCGTCACCTGGGTGACATTGAGCCGATTCATGATCAATAACACCACCAGCATCGCTGCCGCAAGCCCCAACGCACCCCACGATAGACCCGATGAATAGAACAACGCAATAATCAAAATCGCCCCGATATCATCAAAAATCGCAATTGATGCCAAAAACACCTTAAGCGAGAGCGGTACTCGTTTACCCAGTAACGTCAAAACCCCCAACGCAAACGCGATATCCGTTGCCGCAGGAATCGCCCAGCCCTTAAGCAAATGGGCATCATTGAAATTAAGCATCGCATAAATCAGAGCTGGGGCAATCATACCGCCGACCGCTGCAATGGCAGGCAGTACAATTTTTTTGACCTCAGACAACTCGCCGACCAAAATCTCACGCTTTAGCTCAAGCCCCACCAAAAAGAAAAATACCGCCATCAAGCCATCATTTATCCAATGTAATAAATGATGGTCAAGCACAAAATCCCCTACTTTAATGCCAATCGATAAATGTAAAAAATGCTCGTACGCCTCATGTAGCGGTGAATTAGCCACTACCATCGCCAGTATCGCTGACACTGCAAGCACGATACCTGCTGCCATATCTAAAGCAAAAAACTGACGGATTTTTTGTTGCAATCCCATTATTCACTCCCCGTTCAATAGTTGAATTTGCTATCAATGACTCCCCCATGAAATAAAAATAAAAATCGAAAAATAAAATCATTTAATAGAAAACTATAGGTATAATATCTTATATAAACCTATAAAAAGATAAATAAAATCGTAAATTAGAAAATAATGAGAAAATATCTTATCAAATTCTTTGTAAAATTTCAGTAAGTTTATGTAGGCTTTGCCATTTTTGATCGATGCAAGTCATGATTTAAAAAAATACGGCTATAAAAATTATTTTTACATTGCTTTTTTTATGGGGTTATGGTATAAATAGCGACCTTAAATTTGACTGCTTTTATCTATCATGTTGACAAACTTATGTCCAATGATCCTGTCTTGGTGATGGAGCAAAAGCGATAGTAAACAGGCATGAGAAACCCTCATGCACACCGATTAGGAGTCTGCCATGTCTCGTGTATGCCAAGTGACTGGAAAACGCCCAGCGGTAGGTAACAATGTTTCTCACGCAAACAACAAAACCCGCCGCCGTTTTCTACCAAACCTTCACACCCATCGTTTTTGGGTAGAGAGTGAAAATCGTTTTGTAAAACTTCGCCTTACCCCAAAAGGTATGCGTATCATTGATAAAGTTGGTATCGACCAAGTGCTAGCGGATATGCGTGCTCGTGGCGAAAAAATCTAATTTTCGTCTTATTTCACTTTTTACGGAGCTATAGCGATGCGTGATAAAATCAAATTGGTATCTTCTGCTGGTACGGGCTATTTTTATACCACGACCAAAAATAAACGTACCATGCCAAACAAAATGGAAATCAAAAAATTTGACCCTGTTGTACGTCAACACGTGATTTTCAAAGAAGCAAAAATCAAATAATTATAACGCTTAATTATTTGATACGGTATGATATCAGTAGCCATTACGAACTACTAGGCTGTCAATAGATAAAGATATCAAACAATAAAAAGTGGGATTGCCAAGCAAGCTCACTTTTTTTATGCCATTTTTTTGGGTAGTCGATGTCAATGTATTTGATGACAAGGTATTATTGATTGATAATAACAAGATAAGAACGCGAATCATAGGGTAAACAGATGCGAATCATGCGGTTATTGTCTTCGTTGCACCACAATGAGGATGAACGCCAAGTGCTGCTGCTCACACGGCAGCTGATAAAACTGGGTCATGCTTCAATGGTGATCGCTAGTACCGACCCACAGCATGAGCTTGCGATACGTTTACAGCGAGATGGCAGTGCGTATGAGCAGGCCTATCTGCAAAAGCATACTTGGCTTAGTTTATTGTCTGTGTTTCGAGTGGTCAGATTAATTTATCAGTTTCGTCCTGATGTCATTCACATTCATTCACGTACCCCGGCTTGGGTAGTCAAATGGGCAATGCAGTTTATTCCTGAAGCGTATCGTCCCATCACGGTTGCCACGATTTATGGCTACTATCCTGTTAGTGTGTATAACACAGCGATTTTTGATGTTGATCATCTTATTAGTGTGTCAGATAGCGTCACCGAATATATTAAACATCATCATCCAAGTTATGATGATAGCCATATTACGCGTATTTATCGGGGGATAGACAAACATCGTATCATGTATCGACATAACCCTTCGGTATATTGGCTGCGACGGATTTTTGCAGAATACCCTGAGCTTGAGCATAAAAAATGGCTATTGTTTCCCCACCGTATTGACTTTGACCAAGGTCAGCAATGGCTATTTGATATCGTGGGTAATTTAAAACAAAGTTTTCCAAAAATCCATGTCATTATCATGGATGATGAAAGCAACGACAATATGTATTTTGAACAGTTTGTACAGCGTGCCAATGCGCTAAACTTGACCGATTATTTTACCTTTATTGGAAAAAGAAACGATACCAAAGAATGGCTGGCGGCTGCCAATATCGTACTGGGGCTGACCAATCAGCCAGAGAGCATCGGTATCAATGTGCTAAAAGCGGTTCATCTAGGTACACCTGTGGTGGCTTGGAATAGCGGGATTTATAGCGAGATATTAACCGAGCTTTATCCAGAAGGTTTGGTAAAAACCATCAATGCCAAAGCGTTGTGTAAAGCGATTAGCCATCATTTAGTCAATGTCACTCGCCCAAAAATCAGCAATCAATTTACGGCTGAGCAAACGGTCAATAACATCATTGACTTATATGAACGACTGCTTGCCCAAACGCCATCTATTGTGGCAAAGCCCCTCGTATTACCCCCTCATGAATCCTAAATTCATACCGGTTAGATAAATAACTGTATTAACTGTTTGCGCTATCATTAAGTTTTTGATTTAGCCAAGGATTTTTCAAATTCGGGTAACATTAGCCGCATTTGCTCCCCGATTGCCAACTGTGGCTGAGAGGGTTCAAAGCCCATTCGATTTTCCCGCTTGGCAATCGATTGTTTAGCATCCTCAAATGCTGGCAAAAAATGTCGAAACTTGGGCAGACTTTCGGCAAAAAACGCTTGCCCAAAATAGGTCCACTCAGCTTCATTACTACAACCAAACGAAGATTTATCTTTGGCAGAAGCGGTGATTATCAAGGTATTGGGGGTTTTTAGCGCATCAATAAACGAGCCTGAATAACATGCCGACAACACAATTACTCGCCACTTTATCCCCGATTTATCGAGGGTTTGACGTAGCCAAGGGGCATCGACCTCCTCAAGCTCAAGCGGCGGATTAGACATCTCAAGAATACCATCCGCCCCATGCGAGGTAATGGTCAAAAATAGCACATCTTCGTTTACATCCATTTTTTTGGCAATGGTTTGCAACGCGCGATCAATACTGGTTTTGCTTGCAATGGGCAAGCGTGAAAAGGTATTGGCATTATTGATTAGCGCCAGCGACCGCCCTTGTGTGCCAAATTGGTCGTCAAAATACTCTTTGGTTTGCTCTATCTCTGAGCGAAACACCTCTTGTTCACCATGCCCTGCAACACCAAGAAAGTACCAATCTTTGATATGGCTACGCTGTGGCTCAAGTTGGGCAAGCATATTGTCTAATAAAATCGGCTGGGCATAAAAATCAGCTTCGGTGATCATCGGCTGTATCGGGTCTGACTGAAAAATCGGCTGGGATTGTACATTGCTTTGCCACACGCTAAAGACCGCAAAAGCCCCCAACAAAATCAACACCCGCTCCAGCCATGACCAATGCAGCTTTTTGCCAAAAATCCATAACAATGACAACGCCTGCCAAACAAACAACACATTAAACAGCAGCTTAATCAATGGGTAAGTCACCTCAGGTAACCAACCGAATTTGCCCGCCCATTGAATCCCACTTTGCACCAACGCCATCAAAGTGTCCGCCACCAGCCACAAAATCGACGGTACAAAAATCAACATCGCATTGTGATGGCGCTTTGCCAAAATTAAGCCTGCCATCAACATCACCATCGGCCAGACAATATAGCTAATCAAGCCTTGTTGGTTAAAATGCGTCGCTTCATCAGCGGCAAGCCAAGAAAATAAAAAATTGCTTAATAAAGCGGTAATGGTAAATAAAAAAAACTGTCCAGTGGTGGGCTTGACCCAATAAAATGCCTTGCCCGAGCCAATCAGCATATAACCTGTGGCTCGGATATTGGCAAGCACGTTTCTTGAAAAGCTTTGTAGGGGTGCTAAAGTTAGGTTCGATAAGGATGATGGCAAAATAATGTCTTATATCAAAATGGAATAAAAACGAGCGTGTCAATGCCTTGTCAATCTACCAATAAAATACCAGTAATTGCATGGCTATTATAAAGTGTTTGATGTTTTTAAACCCAATTTGTCACAAATTACTTAACATTAAGAAATATTTTGTTACATATTTTGGTTAGCTTGAAAGCTTTGGCAAAATAATTGCGGCATAGGTTGATGATACTGATTGGCTTGGTTGCCAATATAATTTTTTAACCAGTCTATTTGCTCATCGAAAAAGGCCGTGTCGTCTGACAATTGATTCAATATCACACTCGCTACCGTCAAGCCTGCTTGCCAAATTGCCTGTAGTGTCAAGACAGCATGGTTTAGGCTACCAAGTTTGATACCCACCACCACAATCACAGGGCAATTTAAAGCAATTGCCACATCGGCAAGCGTCTCAAAGTCATTAATGGGGGTAAACCACCCGCCCGCCCCTTCAATCAGCACCACATCGGCAGGGTAATCCTGTAGTGTATGCTGTATGGTCGTGATAATTTGATTTTTGCTCAGTGACACGCCATCAATGTTTGCGGCAATGTGTGGTGAGCTTGGCGTGGTGAGCTGAATTGGGGCAATCGCTGAGATGGGCGGTTTAATACTGGCAAATTGGTTAATTCGCTGGGCATCATCGCTGTATTGGTTACCTTGGTTATCCGTTACTAGCCCTGCGGTAACGGGCTTTATCGCGTACACGGATTTGCCCTGCTTGGCTAAATTTTTCACCAGCGCTGTGGTGGTAGTGGTTTTGCCAATTTCGGTATCGGTGCCTGTGACGAAATAATGCCCTGTTAACGATAATTGCACCTTGTTTAAATTAGATAACGCCATGATGTTTCCTTTAAAAAATTGGGTATAAATCTGCTAAACTTTAGCATAACCGTCATGACCAACGCAAAATAAAAGGATAAGCAATGCATACATCCCCTATTATTTCAATCATTGGCTTTGGGGCATTGGGGGCATTATTTGCTAGCCTACTTGCTGCCAATATGCCGTTTGAACATCTGCGTATTATTGCCGATAGCAAGCGAGTTGAACGTTATAAAACCGAAGGATTACTGGTCAACAGCAAGCCGCTGCAACTTAATTACCTCACGTCTGCCGATACCACAACGCCTGCCGATTTGGTGATTGTTTGTACCAAGTTTTATCAATTAACGGACGTTTTGCCCCTCATCGAAAGCCAATTGGGTGATAATACGCTGATTGTTTCAGCGTTAAATGGTATCGCCAGTGAGCAAGTATTAATTGATAAGTTTGGCAAAAATCGAGTAGTTTATTGTGTCGCCCAACAGATGGATGCGCTAAAAGATGGTAACGAGCTCATATTCCGTGACCACGGGCAGCTAGTGATTGGGGCAATGAACGATGATAAAAACGAAATCAAACGAGTACAAAAAGTCAATGCCATCTTTAGTCAAGTGAATTTTCCCCATTCGGTGAGTACCGATATGCCCCGCCAATTGTGGGGCAAGCTGATGTTAAACACGGGGGTGAATCAAACAGTGGCCTTGTATCAAGGTACCTTTGACACGGTGCAACAAGACGGCGCACCGCGTGAGATGTTTAAAGCCGCCATGCGTGAAGTCATGCAAGTCGCCCAAGCGGAAGGCGTCAACTTGACCGAAGCGGATTTTGATAAATGGGTGGCGATTATGGATGCCCTTGACCCCAAAGGCATGCCATCGATGCGGCAGGATTTGAAGGCAGGGCGGGCGTGTGAGTTGGATTTATTTGCAGGGACGATTCGAGCGCTTGGTGACAAATATGGCATCGACACGCCTGTCAATGATAAGCTGTATCATGGCATTAGCGAATTGATGGCGAAAAATTCAAAACGCTAAAGCATTCGCTTGCGCATATTGCGTGCGCCAAGCGAGCAAATATGATTATTTTTTACCAAACTTGTCATTCATCATGGCATAAAAACGGGCGACGTGCTCCCCCACCACACTGGCATCTTTTGGGCTAAGTTTCATCACTCGCCCAAAGTCCAAGCCGATATACAACACGATATCGGCAAAGGTCATGCGGTCATCGAGCAGATATTTATGATTGGCTAAAATAGCGTCAAAGTATGGCAAGGCTTTTTTGACCCGCTCAAGGCTCTCTTGTGCCATGCCTTCCACTTGATGCGTATTACCCGCTCTGGCAAGGTGTCCGTGCTGAAAGGCAAGCATGACATTATACAGCACATGAAACTCGGCATTGCGGGTCATGGCGGTGATACGTGCTTGTTGTAACGTGTCTGAGCCCATTAAGCGCTTGCCATTGCCCTCAAGTCGAGCGTCGAGATAATCACAAATGGCTTGCGAATCGTTTAATATTGTATTGTCATCAAGTACTAGAACAGGCAATAATCCGAGCGGATTGATTGCCAAGAATTCGGGCGTTTTATGTTCGCCTTTGGCAATATCAAGGTAAATCACTTGCAAATTATGAATGTCATTGATCTCCAAGTCTTTGGCTTTGAGCAAGCATTCGACCTTGCGAGGATTGGGCGGAAAGTCAGCGGTATAAAGTTTCATAACACACTCCTTGTTATCGTTAAATGTTGGTGAGTTTATGCTGATATTAACAAGTAACCACAGGGTTTGGCAAATCAAACCACTTGTCAAACGACTAAATTATCGCTATATTGTATCATCATACTAGAACATAAATACATCCCGATGATGACCAAGCCCAACCAATCTGCTTATGACTATTTGATTGCATTACTTTGTCAGCCCACCAATGAGACACATATCCGCCTGTTACTCTCTGCCCTATTGACCGAAAAAGAACAAAGCGAGTTGTGCAACCGTATTTTGATTTTTGCTTTATTGCAACAAGGCTTGCCACAGCGCGAAATTGCTGAACGGCTTGGCGTGGGGATTGCCACGGTGTCGAGGGGGGCAAAGGCCTATCATCAGTATGATATCAATACGCTATTACCGAATTTACAAACAACGTTTTAAACTTGTGACTGGTTAAAGGCTTGTTTGGTTAAGGTTTTTCGATTACAATGTATCACCATACTAGAACATTGAAACGTATTGACTATGACGCAAACAATGCCCCCCAATATCGAACTTGCCAGTAAACCCAATCTGATTAAACTTGCCCAAGATATTGATTTTTTTGAACTGTTTCAACGTATCGAAGCCAAATACGATACCTGCTTTTTGCTTGAATCGCTGGGCGAAGACAGCCATATGTCACGCCATCATGCCATTGGCTTTGCCCCTGCCAAGACTATTTTTGCCAAAGACCGCCACACCCTCGCCATTACCGACAATGACACAGGCGAAACAACCGAATACCCTTGCGATAACCCTTATCATTTACTAAGAGATATCACGCCCCAACACATCATCGCCCGCAATCATACGGGCGGATTGGTCGGTTATTTGGGCTATGACTGCGTGAATTTTTTTGAGCCAAGTCTCAATGTGCAAGGCTCAGATGACTTTGAGCCATTTAAATTTGGGCTGTATCTTGACGGGTTAAGCCTTGATAAAATGACGGGCGAAATTTTTTATTTTTATTATGAAACTGCTTATCAAAAAAGCCGAATCGAAGAAATCAAAGCCCTACTGCAAACGCCAACGTCCGCTCGCACCGCCCCAACCGTGACCTTTATGGGCGATGGCATGACCCAAGACGAGCACGCCAAAACCGTGTTAAAGGTGAAAGAAGACATCAAGGCAGGTTTGATTTTTCAATGCGAAGTCGGCTTTAAATCGCATTATCACATCGAGGGCGATACCTTGCCGATTTATGAAAAACTGCGAGCGGTCAATCCGTCCCCGCATATGTATTTTGTCAAATTCGGTCAGCAAAAAATCATCGGCGCTTCGCCTGAGTTACTGTTTCGTCTGCGTAATGGCGAGATGGAAACCTTTCCGCTGGCAGGTACGACCAAGCGGGGCAAGGATATTACTGAAGACCGCCAACTTGCCCGCAAGCTATTAAACGACCCCAAAGAAATCGCCGAACACAATATGCTTGTCGATTTGCACCGCAATGACATCGGGCGAGTGGCACAGTTTGGCACGGTCAAGGTGCGTAATCTGATGGATATCAAACGCTTTTCCCACGTTCAGCATATCTCAAGCGAGATTGTCGGGATTTTGCACCCCGACCATGATATGTTTACCGCTCTTGCCAGTAATTTTCCCGCAGGTACGCTGTCGGGTGCGCCTAAGATTGAGGCGATTAAGATTATCAATGCGCTTGAGCCTGATGGGCGTGGGGCGTATGGCGGGGCGTTGGGGCAGTTTTCGTTTAATGGCGATTGTATTTTTGCCATTCCGATTCGTTCGCTGTTTGTCAATGGGGAAAAAGCATATGCTCAGACGTGTGGCGGGAATGTGTATGACTCAAATCCTAAAGATGAATATGAAGAAATCGTGCGTAAATTGTCAGCGATGAAAGTGGTGTTAAGTCATTTTATGGGGGATAAAAAATGAATGTTTTAATCATCGATAATTACGACAGCTTTACCTTTAACCTTTACCAATACATTGGCGAATGCTTGTCACAACAGCTATCCGAAACCCGTCAGCCCTTTACCGTCACCGTCAAACGCAACAACGAAATTACCTTAGAAGACGTGAAAGCATTAAACCCTGACCGCATTATCATCTCCCCTGGCCCTGGTTCACCTGATAACCCTACCTATTTTGGCGTATGCGGTGAGGTGATTACCGACATGGGCAAAACCACACCACTTTTAGGCGTGTGTCTAGGCATGCAAGGTATTGCCCACTTTTTTGGTGGCAACGTGGTGCGAGCCAGTATGCCGATGCACGGTAAAACCTCACCCATTCGCCATGATCAGCAAGGTGTGTATCAAGGTTTACCACAAGGCATGGAAGTTATGCGTTATCACTCGTTAATGGTAGATGCCAAGCGTTTACCCGATTGTTTAGAAGTGACTAGTGTCGTAGCAAGTGATGAACACCAAGATAAAAACTTGCGAGATGCGAGCCTTTCGGGTGATGAAATCATGGGCATTCGCCACAAAGAATACCCAATTCAAGGCGTACAATATCATCCTGAATCATTCGCGACCGAAGGGGCAAAAACATTGTTAAAAAATTTTCTATGGCAAAATTGATAAAAAAGCCCTCTGCACACGACAGAAAAAACTAAACTAATTTTGGTAAATATT
>ERZ501005.56-NODE-56-length-31264-cov-15.818706_pt1 | contig 31264 bp, 31 predicted proteins | sample MGYA00248830_ERZ501005 | MGnify/ENA primary metagenome ERZ501005 (study PRJEB25958, sample SAMN03398565) | human skin metagenome | study: EMG produced TPA metagenomics assembly of the Human Skin Microbiome Metagenome (human skin metagenome) data set. | reverse complement strand
TCCGTGAAGGTGGTCGTACTGTAGGCGCCGGTGTTGTTGCTAAAGTAACTGAGTAGTTATTATTTTATGCGGTAAAAGAGTCACTTCGGTGGCTCTTTTTTATTACATTATACGTTCATATAGACAATAAAAAAGCCAAATTTAAAAATTTGGCTTTTGTTTGTTTTTTTAAAAAAACTAGTGTAAGGCGCTAATAAAGTCAGATAAAACTTTAATATCGTTATCAGAAAGTTTAGAGGCAACAATTTGCATCATGCCTTTTTCGCCTTTTTTAGCTGAGTCGTTAACCCGAACTTGTGAGCGATCTGCCACTTCGTCTTCACGTCCTGCAGCACGGAACAGCTTTAACTGCGTTGCAAGATAAGCAGAATGTTGACCCCCAATTCTTGGAAATGCTGCCAGATCATTACCATTACCTTTACCGCCATGGCAGCCGGCACAAGGAATCACGCCACGGGCACTATTCCCACCGAAAAACAGCTTTTGGGCGACCGGTGCATAAGCTGGATTGGCATAGCCTACGCCCCAACGTGGTTGACTGGCAAAATAGCCTGCCACATTGGCAAGGTCTTGGGTGGATAACGGTGCAACTTGAGATGACATAATTGGATTGACTCGCAATCCTGATTTAAAGTCAGTTAATTGCTTATACAAATATTTAATATTTTGTCCACCAAGATTTGGTTGGGCAGGCACTGTACTGACGCCATTTACGCCATGACAGGCACCACAGATTTTTTCAGCAATTGCCTTACCTGCTGCGATATCGTGTTTTGGCACAGCAATTGCGGCTGAGCCTGCTACACTAACAATCATAAGGCTTGCGGCAGTAATTATTTTTTTCATCGGTAACAATTCCTACATAAAGCTCAGTGGTAGAAGTAAACTTCAAACGCATCAATTAAGACTGATCCTCAATACCCTAGTCGAATAATTGATATAATTGCTCATTATGCCATATTTGCCCCTACAAATAAACGCTTTTTGTTACTTACGGTCACTTTGCGGATAGAATTATTTGTCGTTTTAATTTTTATGCTAGGGGTTTCAATGTTACAATAGCTTTTTTTAATGGCATTATGTTTATTATGACTCAAATGACAGAATTTAGCCCTACCATATCGGCAGATCGCCCTATTCCTTATAGCGATTCTGCGGCTATTACGCCTGAGCAAACCACACGTTGGCTACAGCAAACCACGTTTTTATTGTCCGCCCCTACGTTTAAACTTTGTCCTGCGGATACAGGGCTAGAGGTGGCGTTTGCGGGGCGGTCGAATGCGGGTAAGTCATCTTGCATCAATGCGATTACCAATCAGCGCCAGTTAGCGCGTTCATCAAAAACCCCAGGGCGCACCCAAATGATTAACTTTTTTCATATGGGAAATCTTGACCAACGTCTCGTGGATTTGCCGGGTTATGGCTATGCGGCGGTGCCTGAATCAATGAAAATTGAATGGCAAAAAGAGCTTGAAAAATATCTGGTATCGCGTAAGAGTTTGGCGGGATTAGTCTTATTGACCGACATTCGTCATCCATTAAAATATTTTGATGAGCAAATGCTGATTTGGGCAAAGGATGGGGATTTACCTGTTCATGTGCTCTTAACTAAAGCCGATAAGCTAAAATATGGGGCTGCTAAAAACACCTTGCAACAAACACGAAACCAATTAAATAAACTAAAACTTCCAGTAAGTTTACAGTTGTTTTCTGCACAGAATAAACGAGGTATTGATGAATTGGGACTTAAATTGGCAAAATGGCTAGAGTTTCGAGGTTAATGCGTTGTGTTAAGCTGGTTTAACTGGCTTTAAACTTGTTGGCAAGTTGTACTTGTTCAAGTTGGGTATGAATAATAGCAAGCATGGCGGTATTTTGTTTTAGCCCTTTGGCGAGTTGTTCGGCTTGGGTTAATGAGGTGACAGCATTACTTAGGCTATTTTGCCAAAACTCTCGATTTGCTCGATAGCGTAATACATTAATTTGTTGCAAGCGTTTTTGTTCATCACTACTTTGGGGATTTTTTGCCAATATTTGACTGGCTTGTTCAAGTCGTTGCCAAATAGCAATATCTCTAGGATATTGTTTAGACAATGGCTGTAGTAGCGTTAAAATTTGTTTGGCATTATTGATGCTATCTGTGGGCTTGTCAAAAAAAGCGTCTGCCAAATAAAGCTTGATATCTCGTCGTTCGGGAAACACATTGGCAAGACGATTAAGCTTGGTAATTGCTGCATCAAATTGCCCTTGCCTTTGCTCAAGGGTGGCTGCCACAATTACCGCTAGTGGATCACGCAACTGGGCAATATCACTGGCAAATGGCTGTAACGTACCGGCAGCTTGGCTAAATTGGCGTTGGTCAATCTGTTGCATTGCAAGGGCTAACTTGGCGCCTTTGCTCGTGCGGGCGGCTTGGGTCAGTTCATTAATATTGGTCAAGCGGGCAAGGTAGCGCGTACGCCATTGGATTTGGTCAAATAGCTCGTTTTTACTTTGGGTATTTTGGCTTTGGTTATTGGGTTTTGGGTAAGTGGCGGCGCGTTGTCGGGCTTCACTTAATCGCTCGGCAGTCAGTGGGTGGCTCATGACAAAGCTTGGGTTAAAGGCGTTTTGTTTGACCGGATTTTGTTGATTGAGAGTGGCAAAAAAATTGGGCATGGCATTGACGTCATAGCCCGCTTGCGACATGATCTCCATGCCCACTCGGTCAGCTTCTCGCTCTTGATCTCGGCTAAACTGAGCGGCGGTATTGGCTGCTATCGCTTGCGAGCCCATCATGACAGCAGCAGCGGCATTGCCTTCGCCCGATTTGGCAGCTGCAATCCCTGCTGCCATACCGCCTAGCTGCATCAGTAGTTGTTTGGTTTTTTCATCGCTTCGGTATTGATAATGGCGTTGGCTAACGTGGGCAATTTCATGGCTAATAACGCTTGCCATTTCATCGATGGTATTGGCTTTGTTGATTAAGCCCACATTGAGTCCCACAAGCCCTGCGGGGATGGCAAAGGCGTTGATTTGTGGGTCATTGATAATGACCAATGCCATTGGGGCATCAGCGCGGGCAACTGCATTAATCTGCCAAACCAAGTTTTCTATACTTTGTTGTAACCATGGGTCATTGATGAGCGGGGCTTCCCCATAAATTTGACGTAACGCCCATTCACCGATTTGTTGATTTTGCTGTTGTTCAATTAGCCCTGAACCATCATCCATCGCAGGTAATTGGCTACTCCAATTTTGGGCATGGGCTGGCATTTGGGCTAGCGTCATGCTGATACTCACCCCCAAAGCTGTTGCCAGTTGAGGCAGTGTGGATATACCGATTAAATTTTTTTTAGGCACATGTTTTTTCCCGCTATTTTTTACGCTGTTTTCATGTATTACCGTTTGAGATGCCAAAATAATATCCTTATCGCCAAGCTAATTTGACCATAGTGTAACAAACTATGTTTAGGCAAATATTGCTTAATGTAGTAATACCGCAATCACTAATAAAGCAATGTATAATAGCTATTTTATCAATTGTATTTTTGCAATATATCCCCACATTTTCACCTTTTGATATCAAGACCCTAGGTTTATTATTTTCTACTTATTTGATTCAATATTGACAAAATTTGAGGCAATTTATGGATATCGCCATTCACTCTAACCTTTTATCCCAACCCGATTTTGCCCAAGATTGGCAGTTCTTGACGCACTCTTCTGACTTTAAATTAAATAATGTGCCAAATACAGGACAAGTCGAGCAATATGTCAATGGCAAACAGCTTGCCTGTCCGATGCCGCTGCTAAAGCTAAAAATGGCACTTCGGCAGATGGCGATTGGTAATTATGTGTATGTCACCGCGACCGACCCCAACAGCCAAAAAGATATTGGGGCATTTTGTCTACATGCAGGTCACACAGTGTTGGCCAGTCTTGTGCAACCTGCTGATCAAGGCAATGATAATAAAGATACAATCTTTCACTTGTTAATAACCAAAAATTGCTAAACTCTGCTAATATGTGAGGCGAATTTCATGCATACTAACCTTAATTCTTTGGATAATACTTGTATGTTGCAGGGGTTATCAATTTTTTATAAATTTTAGTCGATAGAGAATTCTCCTATTATTTTGCTAAAAGGCACGTTCATGGCACGCAAATCTGCTACAACCACCGACACTCAATTACCACATGACAATGATCGAGAACAATCTGCAACTTTGATAAGCACAAAAAAAGACACCGTTAAACATAAAAAATCCGAGCTTGCCCCAATTAACGCTGCAGATATATCTACAAAGACCACCCGTAAAACTGCCGTTAAACGCGTTACTAAAACCCCAGAATCTACTAACGTACTCGATAATGCCAATGAATTGCAAGATTATAAGGAAGAAGATGAAGCATTTGAACCCGAAGATTTGCATGATGACATTGATTTGACGGCATTAGAAAACGAACTCAATGAAGAGTTTAGTGGTGATTTTGGTGAAGACTTCGATAATGCCGATGATTTGGTCGAAGAATTTGATGAGATATATGAAGATGAATTTGGGGAACGTCCGCCTCGCCCTCATCGTGCCCGTCCAAAATCTAAAACCACCCATGCGCTTGTACCACGTATGCCCACGCAACTGTCTGCCCCAGGCGTCAATCTAGGGGCTTATATCAATGCGGTACACCAAATTCCAATTTTGACACCCGAGCAAGAGCAAGAACTTGCACACCGCTACACCGATGAGGGTGATGTGGAAGCCGCTCGCTTACTGGTAATGTCGCATTTACGCTTTGTGATTCATATAGCCCGTAGCTACTCGGGGTATGGTTTGCCACAAGGCGACTTGATTCAAGAAGGCAATGTCGGCTTGATGAAGGCAGTGCAACGCTTTGACCCCAATAAAGGTGTGCGGCTGGTATCGTTTGCGGTGCATTGGATTAAAGCGGAAATTCATGAATTTGTGATTCGTAATTGGCGGATTGTAAAAGTGGCAACGACCAAAGCGCATCGTAAACTGTTTTTTAATCTGCGTTCTTTGAAAAAGACCAACAATCAGCTTACCCTCGATGAAGCTGAAGCCATTGCCAAAGATTTAAACGTCACTGTCAAGCAAGTACTCGAGATGGAAAGTCGTTTGACCTCGTATGATGCGTCTTTTGAAGCCCAAAGTGATGATGACGATGAGGGGCGTTATGCACCGCAATATTATCTTGAGGACGACACCAATCCTGCGGATGTTATTGAAGATGCGGATTGGGAAGAAAGCAATAATACCGCCTTAATGGATGCAATGGAAGAGCTTGACGACCGTTCTCGTGATATCGTGCAGCAGCGTTGGCTCAATGAGCAAAAAGCAACCTTGCATGAACTAGCCGCAGAATACAATATTTCTGCCGAGCGGGTGCGCCAAATTGAAAAAAATGCCATGGATAAAATCAAAGAAGCCATGCTTGCCAATACCCATTTGCAATTAGATTAAGGCATAACGAATGAATTGGCTAAGTATTGGGGCGCTAAATTTAGCAATTGCGGTGGCGTGTGGGGCGTTTGGCGCCCATGCGCTGAAAGCTCGATTAACGCTTGCGCAGTTAAACTGGTGGCAAGTTGGTACGCAGTATTTCTTTTATCATGCCTTAGGGCTTTTGCTTGTGGGTCTGCTGATTCATCTGAAATTCATTCCTTCTAAAATCGCGTGGCTGTTGCAAATTGGCATTGTGTTGTTTGTTGGATCACTATATTTGCTGGCGTTGGGTGCGCCACGTTGGCTTGGGGCGATTACACCGATTGGAGGAACGCTGTTCATCGTGGCATGGGTGTGGCTTGCAATCAGTGTGGCAAAGTTAAAATTTTAAATTGGATAAATTGCATGATGAAAAAATTGTTTATTATCCCATTCTTATTTAGTTCTATCCTGCGTATGCCTGTCATTTTATATTGATAGACAAGATAAAAGAATCAATTAACCTAGGAGAATGAAATGCCCCAAGTGACATTAAACGGCGAACATAAACATACATTGCATAATAATTTACAAATTTTTTTGGATGAAATGGGACAAACGCAAGGTCGTTTTGCGGTTGAAATTAATGGCGAACTGATTCCAAAAAGTCAGCTTGCCAATGTTACCTTACTCGATGGTATGAAAATCGAAGTCGTCCAAGCAGTCGGTGGCGGCTAGAACAAGCAGTTCATTCAACAAAAAAGGGCACTTACCTGCCCTTTTTTATTTTACTGTTTTAACTCATTGATTGGTCGTTATATTTAACAACTGCCTAGCATTTTGGCTTAAAATCGCCTGTTGGTCACTTTCGCTTAGCCCTGCTTGTTGAATGTAGGTCACAGCACGGGTATATTTATCATCTTGAAAATAGGGAAAGTCCGAGCCAAGCATGAGCTGTTTTGCCCCAAAGGTTTCACAGCTACAGCGTAACGCAGGGGCATGAAAATTAGCGGTATCAAACCAAAACTGCTTAAAACTGTGCCAAGGGCTCGCTTCAAATGCCTTCCAATCGCTATAATTATCCTCAATGCGCTGCATCATAAACGGTAAAAACCCACCGAGATGCGCGATATGAAAACGGATATTGGGAAATTTTTGGGGAATGCCCGCTTTTAGTAGCTGCAAGCCTGCCAGCCCATCTTCAATCGGTGCACCAACCACCCAATGCAAATTAAAGTCTTTAATCATCGGTGAGTTTGCCCCGCAGCCTGTTGGGTGAATATATACCACCGCTTTCATCTCATCCAATGCTTGGTAAAATGGCAAAAATTTCTCATCTGCTAGCGAAATTTGGTTTTTTATTAAGGTGTTAATGGCAATACCTTTAAAGCCCAACTCTTGAATACAGCGTTTGGCTTCAGCAATCGCCGCCTCAACATGTGGTAATGGCACCGCACCATACGCCACAAAACGCTCTGGATATTTGGTTATCACCTCGTGGTATAAGTTATTTATCATGACCGCAAGCTCGGTGGCTTGTTCGCTGCTACCCCACGACGGGCTTTGTGGGGTGGCTGATAACACTTGGTATTGCACGCCTGCCTTATCCATCATGGCAAGCCGCGCGTTTAGTTGGCTAATGTCATTGGTGACATTGTCTACGCGCGCATCACTTGTGCCGTCTTTGTCGGTTTCTTTGAGCATTAAGGCTTTTAATTTATCAAGGTATTGTGTGCTCCATAGATGGGCGTGGGTGTCGATATGGTGATTATTATAGGTGGCTTGTGTCATCGCCTGCTCCTTTTTATAGTCGACTTTATTTCATTTTTAAGCAATACAGTGTATCACTTATTGATGAGTAACTACGCTAAAATAATACGTAAGAGGGTTGCAAGTTCATTAACCAAAAATACAATTATCCACGTTCATCATCAATAAGGCTTGCTTTACAGCAAATTAGTCTCAATTTTTGGTCATTTTTAACAGATAATTGGCTGATAGCCCATGAATAAATACTGACAGCACAACCATCACCGCACAAATGACCCAGATTTTTGTGCTGTCAGCTGCATTAAATACGCCTTTATTCACCGCATAAGCGATATAATAAAAGGTACCAATACCACGAATGCCAAGCCCTGCTGTTACCCAACGTTCAGTACGGCTCATACCCAGTTTTACCAAACTTAAATAACCAACAATCGGGCGTACCAATAATAAAAATGCCAAGCATACCACATACACTTGCCAAGTAAATTCAATACCATTGGACAACACTTGCCCAAATAAAATACCTAAACAAATCATCACGAGGGACATCAATAGTCCTTCGGTTTGCTCGGCAAACTCATGTAAGCCATCATGATACTCATGATCAATCTCATAACGTCGAAATGCCAATGCCGCCACAAACACAGCAATAAAACCATAACCATGCACTAATTCTGTCAAGCCATACGCCAACAGCATTAATGCCACGACCATATAGCCTTTCTCCACACAGTCCGGTTTATCTTTGTTAAACAACCACCTTGCCAGTAATCGCCCAACCACATACCCCATTCCAACGCCACCGACGATCCGCCACAGCACATCATAGCCAACCCAATGCAGCCAATCGTGGGCAGTAAAATTTTGGTTTAGGCTAACCGCTGTCGCCATAGCAATCGCCAAATACACAAACGGGAACGCTAGTCCATCATTAAGCCCCGCTTCGGAGGTCAGACTAAAACGGGTCACATCTTCACGATTATTCTCATTGGGTTTACCCACTTGGATACTCGCTGCCAGCACCGGGTCTGTCGGCGCAAGCACCGCGCCTAACAGCAGCGCACCTGCCATACTTAGCCCAAAAATAATATGCCCCATCACCATCATCGCCAAAATACCAATTGGCATGACAACAAGCAACAGCCGCAACGTCGGTTGCCACGTTTTCCACTCAAGCGGGCTATCAAGCTTGATACCACAGCCAACCAGCGAAATTAGCACCACCAATTCGGTCACTTTTTCGATAGCAATACCATAATTAAGTGGATTAAAGCGAGGCAGTTCCACAAAAAAATACCCGATAATCGCCCCGAAAGTGACTTGTAACATGGGTAACGAAATCGGCAATTTTTTGGGTACTAAGGGGAAAAAAGCCCCCATCAAAAAGGCAAAACCTACCAACAATAAGAGTAAATTGTAATGTTGCATCATAACAATTCTTAAATTTTGCATAAAATTAAGAAATTATTATCAAGATTTTTTCAGCATTGACTGCTAATATTTGCAATTTTTTGTTAAGCAATTGTTGTATTAATCATTCAATAACGCTTGGGCGTAAATTAAATCATAGAAATTAACGCGCGTAACCTATTGAATTATTTGGTTAAAACCGTTGTTTACGTTGGGTGGAAGCAGCGATATTCATGGCTTCACGATATTTGGTGACGGTACGGCGAGCGATATCAATGCCGTTTTCTTTAAGTTTATCCATGATGGCATTGTCCGAAAGCGGCTTTTTAGGGTCTTCTACGTCAATCATTTGTTTTATCATGGCACTAATCGCCGTAGATGACACCCCACCGCCATCATCGTTGGTGACTTGGCTTGAGAAGAAGTATTTTAAACTAAATAGCCCCCGTGGTGTCAGCATGGTTTTGCTGGTGGTAATGCGAGAAACCGTGGATTCATGCAATTCAACTTCATCCGCCACATCCCGTAAAATCATGGGCTGCATGGCGGTGACGCCTTGCTCAAAAAACGCTTGCTGCCGTTTAACTATGCAGGTGGCGACTTTAAGCAAGTTTTGGTTACGCTCCTCGATACTGCGGATAAATAGCCGTGCGTCTTGCAGTTGTTCTTTAAGATACACGCCTTGCTCGCTTTGGTCATTACGCTGTACCAGCCTTGCGTATTCTTGATTGACACGTAGTTTTGGCAAGGTATCTGGATTAAGTTGTACTTGCCAGCCTTGGGCAGTTTGGCTCACCAACACATCAGGGATATCATAGCTTTCAGCTATAAATTGATACTGACTTTGGCTACGCTGGTAGTTGAGTGCGGGGTTCGGATCGAGGGTACGAATAAGGGCTAGGCTTGGCTGAATGTCATCAATACCTAAACCGGTGACTTTTAACAGCCGTGTGATATTGTTACTGACAAAATCATCATGATGCGCCAATAGTTTTTTGGCTTTTTCAAGATACGGCGTGTCAAGCGGCAAGCGCTTTAGTTGAATTAGCAAGCATTCGGCAAGGTTTCTTGCCCCAACGCCTAATGGCTCACAGCTTTGGATATGTTTGACCACCACCTCGATATCCTCAAGACTTAATTCTACTTCATCAAGCTGATAAAAGGCCAACATGGTATCTAAACTGTGGTACAGTTCGCCGCTATCAAGCTGAATGAAGCCCCGCTCATCCATGCTATCAATCAGATATTCGGCAACCATCAGATCAAGCTTGGAGAGGTGTTTAAAGTTTAGCTGCCAACGCACATGGTCTTGAATGTTGCCTTGGGTACTAAACTTATAGTCATCGTCAAATTCACTGGTATCAAGTCGGGACAGCCCTGTTGGCTCATGGGTATAGACATCATCCCATTGCGTATCAATCATCATCTCAAAACTGTCATGGGTAAAATGCTCGCTACTATCTATACCATCCGCGCCGTAAATGCCATCACTACTGTACGCTTGCTCTTGCCAATTATCTGACGCCTCATCGGTGGCTGATTCAGATTTTTGGTGGCGTTGCCAGTTATCTTGCCAGTCACTGTTATCATGGGCGCTTATATCACCGTCTCCCGGCTTGTCCGCTGTCGTTTCCGGTAGGTCGCTGGTTTCCCAGTCGTCGCCGTCATCTCGTTCAAGTAAGGGATTACTATCAAGTTTTTGCTGGACTTCTTGTTCTAACTCAAGACTAGACAACTGCAACAGACGTATGGCTTGCTGCATTTGTGGGGTTAAAGACATGCCGGTACTTAGTTTTGCGCCCAGTCCCATTTTCATGATAACGTGTTACTCTTTATTTATTATTTAAGGTTGATTCAAGCATCGTGAACATATCGCTGATAATATAATTTTTAGCAAAAAACTCCATCTAACAGTTTACTGAATAATCCGCGTTTAATTAATAACCAATAGTTGTGTAATTAATGGCATTGTAAAACGTTTTTTGATTTTGGTATAGTCATAGAAGTTATATTTGGTAAAATTTTTGGCTATGAGTGATCAATTAATAGGTATGTTAACATTCAACATATCGTTGAGGGATGGGGAAGGATGGGTATGCTAGCCAGCACATTTGCAATTATCGAATTAAACAGCCAAGCCGATATTTTGGCAAACCTGCAAGCCATCGAGCAAGGGGTGGCATTGGCGGTACAACACAACGCTGATTGTGTGGTATTGCCAGAGAATGCCTTTTGTTTTGGCAACCAAGCCCATGCCGCCCAATTTTTTGAGCCTTTAGTAGATTGGTGTGGAAAATTGGCTCGGCAATACGATATCCATTTTTTGGCAGGGACATTGCCTTGCCCGTTTCGTCCCGATGGCACCAAGGTCGCTGACGGTAAATTTCGCCAAAGCTCGCTACTGTTTGACCCAGCGGGAGAATTGTTGGCAAGGTATGATAAAATCCATTTATTCAAAGCCACGGTCAATGACCGCACGGGCAACTATGATGAAGGCCGAACCTTTGAGGCAGGTAATCAAGCGATCATGGCAAAAACTGCGATTGGGAATATCGGGATGATGGTATGTTTTGACATTCGTTTTGCCCCATTAGCGCTGCGACTACGACAGATGGGGGCAGAGATTTTATCCGCGCCATCTGCTTTTACTTTCCAAACCGGCAAGGCGCATTGGCAAACACTCTTGACTGCAAGGGCGTTAGACAGCCAATGTTGGATGATTGGGGCAGGTCAAACAGGCGAGCATTTTTTTGTCAATAAACAGGGCTTACAACAGCGAGAAACGTGGGGGCATAGCCAATTTGTGGATGCCAATGGCGTCACATTGGACGAGGCAATGCCGCTGGTATTCGACCCCAACGTTCCTACTTCTGCTTTGATAGCGGCTGCCAAACGTTGGCTACCAACTGCCAAGCGCCCCGAAAACTTGATAACTGACGAATCGAATTTAGTGAGTTGTTTGAACAGTCGTGTGGTTATTGCCCAATTTGATAAAACAGCCCAACAACACTACCGCCAAGCGATAGATTTATACGCAAGCCAGCGGTTTGAAGTAAGTCTTTAGAGAAGGAAACCATATGGCGGAAAATATTTTATTTGAACAGCTCAAACACAGCCCGATTTTTGCGCGGCTAGATACGTTTATGTTCCAGACGGTTGAAGCCAAGCTGGTTTTTCAAAAACTTGAGGCCGGCGAAATGCTATTTAATGAAGGCGAGCATGGCGATTATATGGCATTTGTCTTACTTGGTGAATTGGTTGCCCTCAAAACCAACCCTGATGGCTCAACGATCCAAATCGGCAGCGTCAAAGCCGGCGATAGTACAGGTGAGATGGCGTTAATTGATGCATTAACTCGCTCTGCCTCAGTCAAAGCCGTTCAGCTCACTGCCCTTGTTCGCTTAAGTAAAACCGATTTTGAGATGCTTTTGACCGATTATCCACGAATTGGGGTTGAGATGCTACGAGGGCTTGCCACCATGCTAAGTTTAAAATTCCGCCGCACTTCAGAAAATCTGACGCGTAGCAATAGTTAATTGGGCACAACCATGCTGGGCTATTTTGATCGTTTTGAGCGCGGGTGGGCATTGTCATACACGTTTGCTAAATGCCCAAAATCCAAATGGGTATAAATTTGTGTGGTGCGGATATCACTATGCCCTAATAGCTCTTGTACCCCACGCAAATCCCCGCTATCACTGAGTAAATGCGAGGCAAAACAATGCCGTAACAAGTGCGGATACATCGCTTGGGCGATACCCGCTTGTTTGGCTTGGTGTTTGATACGCAGTTGTACGCTACGGGTCGATAGCCGTGTGCCGTGACGTTGGCTGACAAATACTGCTGGCTCTTGCGCCTTAATCCACAATGTGCGATATGGCAGGTACTCATTGAGGGCTTGCCATGCCTTTGAACCAATTGGTACCAATCGGGTTTTATTGCCTTTACCGATAATACGTAATACTCGCTGCGATTTGTCAATGTCCGATAGATTTAATCCAATCAACTCACTTACCCGCAAGCCACTACCATATAGCAGCTCCAGCATGGCTTTGTCACGCATCCAAAGCCGAGCCTCGTTTGGATCATCGGGCATGGGCTGGTCTAGTAGCTGTGAGAGTACGTCACTATCGACAAGGCTAGGCAGGGGTCTGGGCGGACGTTTTAGGCGAATAGCCGTGGTTGGGTTGGTATCAATAACGCCATTACCATGCAACCAACGAAACAGCTGCCGCAGTACGGTGAGTTCATGTTGTACACTTGCGTGACTGACCTTGTCACGGTCTATCCGTTGTAATAAAAAATCTGATAGCGTTTGCCGAGTCGTGGTCTGCCAAGTAAGGTCATTGTCTGCTAAAAACTGCAAAAACGGTTGTAACGCTTGTCTGTACGTCACTACCGTTTTTTTGGCATAGTGTTGGGTTTGCAGTTCGGTGAGCCATTGTTCGAGAAGCTTAGTCATAAATATCATAATGATCGGCAGGGGGTGTGGTCGGTTTGATACCTGCCCCTGCCATCAAGCCTTCGGGGCTAAATACACCCTCATACACGAAAGTTGCAGGTCCTGTCATATACACCGGATAGCCGTCTTGCCAACGGATGATAAGGCTGCCGCCATACAGTTGGGCTCGCACATCCACGCCTTCTTCAAGCCAGCCCTCACGAATACCTGTCACCACCGCCGCACAGGCACCCGTGCCACATGCTTGGGTTTCCCCTACGCCACGCTCATATACTCGCAGGCGAATATGGCGATCGTTCATCACTTGCATAAAGCCGACATTGACTTTTTCGGGAAAAGCAGGATGGCTTTCGATGGCTTTGCCAAGTTTTTCGACCTCGGCAGTTAGCACATCATCGACTTTGATTATCGCATGTGGATTGCCCATGTTTGCCACATATAAAGCCACTGGCGTACCATCAACATCCAGACGGTAAGCATGTTTGACTTGGGTAATGGCTTTTGGGGCAAAGGGAATATCGGCAGGCTCGAATTTGGGTTTACCCATATCCACTTGTACCCAACCATAGTTATCGGTGGTAAGCGTGATAATACCGCTGGCAGTTTCAACCCGCAGGCGTTGTTTAAAAGACAGCTTGCGAGCTTGCACAAAGCGAGCAAAGCACCGTGCCCCATTACCACATTGCTGTACTTCTGTTCCATCTTGGTTAAAAATACGATAGCGAAAATCCACATCAGGGCGAGAGGGTGGCTCGACAATCAGCAGCTGGTCAAAGCCAATACCGATGTGTCTATCGCCCAGTAATTTGACTAGCTCCGCGTTGAGGTTTAGGCGTTGGGTGACAAGGTCAATGACCATAAAGTCATTGCCTAACCCGTGCATTTTAGTAAATTCGATCAGCATTGTTATCCCTTAAATTTTAATTGTTTGTGGCTTATCTTATCATGCTAACCGATTTTTTATAAGGGGCAGACCAAAAACAAACAACCAAATTATTGAACATAATTTGGTTGTAATAAGACGTTCAACAAACCTGTTTTGAATCTATTTTTTAGCCTATCAAATCACTTTAAGGCACTATTTTTTCACGTTCCCATAGGCTGTCATAGGTTTCTCGTTCTCGTATCACATGGGCTTGTCCATCTTTGACCAAAATTTCACACGCTCGTGGACGGCTATTATAATTGCTTGCCATGCTAAAGCCATACGCCCCCGCCCCGGTAATTGCCAATAAGTCACCTTCGCTTAACGCCAATTCACGATTTTTTGCCAAAAAATCGCCTGTTTCACAAATCGCTCCGACAATATCCCAAGCCTTACGGTCGTTATCGCTCGAAAGATTGACAGGAATCACCGCCATTTCCGATTGATAAAGCGACGGACGAATTAAATCATTCATCGCCGCATCGACAATGGCAAAATTTTTATGCTCGGTGGGTTTTAGGATATCGACTTTGGTTAATAAAACACCTGCATTGGCGACGATACTTCGCCCAGGCTCTAGGTAGAGCTTTAAGCCAAGGGTTTTTAGTTTTGGCAAAATTAACTGGGCAAATTCACCAATACTTGCCACTTGCTCGTGAATATACTGCACGCCCAAGCCACCGCCTAGGTCGATATGTTTTAGCGCTATGCCATCGGCTTTTAGCTGATGGATTAACTCTATCACTTTATCGAGGGCATCGACAAACGGCTGAGCCTCGGTAAGCTGTGAGCCGATATGGCAATCAATGCCGACGATGTTAATATTGGGCAAAGTGTTGGCAAGTTGATAAATGCGAGGAGCCTCCTCATGGGTAATGCCAAATTTATTCTCTTTTAAGCCCGTCGAAATATAAGGGTGGGTTTTGGCATCGACGTTGGGATTGACCCGTAGCGAAATCGGGGCGGTTTTACCCAAATGTTTTGCCACATCCGAGATGCGATACAATTCAGCTTCAGATTCGACATTAAAGCAGGCAATGCCGACGTCAAGGGCAGTTTTGATATCGTCGGCGGTTTTGCCCAGTCCCGAAAAGACGATTTTGCTAGGGTTGGCTCCCGCCTTTAATACCCGAGCCAGTTCGCCCCCTGTGACAATGTCAAATCCCGCGCCGACTTTGGCAAGTTCAGCAAGGATAGCAAGGTTTGAGTTGGCTTTGACCGCATAGCAAATTTGGTGGTCGATCTCAGCAAAGCTGTTGTCATAGTCACGATACTTTGCCAAAATCGCCTCATTACTATAGATATAGACAGGCGTGCCGTGCTGTTTGGCAAGGTCGGTTAGTTTTAAGCCTTCAATACACAACTGATTATCTTGATACGACAAGGCAGATATGGCATTGACAAGTTGTTGTGGGTCAATATATAACGGCTGATCAGATTGAGAATTAATAATCATTGGTAGTGTCTTGTTGGTTGGGTTGGGCGGTGGTTTGCGGGTCAGTCGGTTTGGTGCTAGTGATATTTGGGTTTTGAGCCTCACCTGTCACGTTTGGCTGCTCACTGGTATCAGCAGGCATGGCTTGTGGGGCGGCAACCGTCGGGCGTTGACTATCTGGCAAGTATAAATCGCCTTTTTGTCCACAAGCGGTCAGGTACATGGTAGACAACAAGATAAAACAACTGGTTGTCCCAAGGATGCCCAATTTTTTAGCAAGGTTTTTAGGGGACGTTTGAGAAAAATTTTGCATGAACTGCCTTTCTTTTTTAATAAGATGGTTTTAGCAGACAATATTGTAACGGTTTTTGCAAGTTAAAGAAAAACAAAAATAGAATGAACTTGCAAAACTTTCTTATTTCTTCTTAGTGCATTCCCCTATCCAAATTTTTGTCAAATTCGTTTACAATGGTTTTAAACCTGTTTTATTAAAAAAAAGAGCAACCTATGAATAACCCGATTCTTATCTTAAACTGCGGTTCATCTTCTATTAAATACGCCCTTATCAGTGAGGACAGCGACAGTCGCATCAGCGGACTTGCCGAAAACTTAGGACTCGAAACCGCCCGTATCAAACACACCGACCTTGGCGGCAACCAAACCGAAACCAACCTCCCCAATGCCGACCACCAACAAGCCCTAAAAGTTATCTTAGAAAGTATCGAAAGTTATCAGCCCATTGCGGTCGGGCATCGGGTGGTACATGGTGGGCGAGAATTTTCGCAAGCGGTCAAAGTCAATCGTCATGTCCTCAATGAAGTCAAACGCCTGAGCGTACTGGCTCCCTTGCATAACCCTGCCCATGCATTGGGGATTGAAGCGGTGCTAGCGATATATCCTAAGATGCCCCAAGTGTGCGTGTTTGATACCGCTTTTCATAGCACCATGCCCGCCAAAGCCTACCGTTACGCCATTCCTAGCGAATTGTATAACGAACATCGCATTCGCCGCTACGGCTTTCATGGTACCTCGCACAACTATGTCAGCCACCGTGCCGACGAGATCGCCCACACAGATAAGCCAAACGGTTGGATTACCACCCATTTGGGTAATGGTTGCTCGCTGACCGCTGTGTATGACGGCAAAAGCCTTGACACCAGTATGGGGTTAACCCCACTTGAAGGCGTGGTGATGGGCACTCGCAGTGGCGATATCGACCCGAGTATTCATGTACACTTACACCGCACGCTAGGCATGGAATTTGATGAGATTGATACCATGCTCAATAAAAAAAGCGGTCTGTTAGCCCTCTCCGAGCTATCGAGCGATATGCGGGCGATTGAAGAAGCAATGGCGGATAACAACCATGAAAAACACCAGCAGGCGACTTTGGCATATGAGATTTTTTGTTATAAAGTCGCTCGCTATATTGCCTCGTTAAGCTGTGCCTTGCCTAAGTTTACAGGTATTGTATTCACAGGCGGGATTGGTGAAAATGCAAATTTGGCTCGGGAGAAGATTTTGGCAAATTTACCGCATTTTGGCATTGCGATGGATCAGGCTAAAAATAATGCGTTGGTGCGGGGGAAAGAAGGCTCGTTTCATACCGAGGATAGCCGTTTGCAGTTGTGGGTGATTCCCACCGATGAAGAAGGGCAAATTGCCAAAGAAACGAAAATGGTGTTGGGATTGTGATTTTTTGATTGGTAGGGGCGTATTGAATACGCCCTTATAAATAACTTTAATCTTCTTCTAGCCCAACTAAAACTTTATCTTTATGGCTTTCTTTCCATACTTCTATTGCATCTGGCTGTAAAAAAGTATGTTGTCTTTTTCGACAATTTCATTGATAGGATTTGTATCCATAGCCACTTTTTACAATAAAAATTTCAAATAACGACTGGCTTCTGCGTGGTAACTAGCAGGCAGTTGTTCAATCTGTTGGTGCAAGATTTCGGTATAATCCATAAGATTTAACCTCGTGGATTTTTTAATTTAAGTTATAATACCATCACATTTTTACCAAAGCATTTCCCCAAAAAAACAACAAAAGAGACAAAAAATGCAAACCATTCTATTTATTCCTACCAGTAGCGGTATTGGCTTGACCTCAGCTTGCTTGGGCTTTGTGCGAGCGCTAGACTTTTTGGGCATCAAAACGGGATTTATGAAGCCGTTTTCCCAGTCCTTAGAAGGCGAAACCACTGCCCTCGCCCGCTCAAGCCAGCTGATGCAAAATACCTTTAACCTCACACCCCCGCCGTCTATCAACCGCAATCACCTTGAACGGATGCTAGGCAACGGTCAGCTTGACGACTTAATGGAAGAAGTGGTCGAACAGCACCAAAGTCTGGTGAATGATTATGAGGTCATTCTCTGTGAAGGGCTGGTGGCAAACGATGACATCAGCTATGCCGAAAAAATCAATATCGCCATCGCCCAAGCGTTGGATGCCAAAGTGATTTTTGTCAGTACCGCTGATACCGAGCATTTAGACAGCTTGGCAGATAGGCTCGATATTTATGCCCGAGAATTTGGCGGCTTGCAAAGTGAGCGTACTTTAGGCACGATTTTGATGCGAGTCAAAGGCATCGATAACCCGTATGAAGTCGAGCCGGTCGCCCCGGGTGAAGCGACTGTGTCTTTTAACCCAGAGCAAATTTTACAGATTCAACAACACTCGCCCGCTTTTGCTACCGATAAATTTAAGCTGATTGGCGTTGTACCATTTAGCGATAAACTCAGCGTGCCTCGGACATGGGATGTGGCTCAAGCATTGAATGCCGAATGGCTGAATGAAGGCGAAGCCAAATCCCGCCGTGTCCTCACCAATAAACTGGTCGCCCGCACGGTTGCCAACGTCGAAGATTCGTTTAATCGGGGCACGCTACTGATTATCGCCGGCGACCGTGATGACTTGATTTTGGCAACTGCTTTGACTGCCTTAAATGGTGTACCGTTGGCGGGGCTGATATTGTCAGGGGGCTTGATGCCCAATGACAATGTGATTTATTTGTGTCGCCATGCCCTTAAAACGGGTATTCCTGTAATGAAGGTCAAAACCGATAGCTACGACACCATTCAACGCTTGGTCAATATGAGCTTTGAAATCCCCACCGATGACACCCAGCGCGCCTTGGAAGTTGCCCGCTATGTGGCAGCCCACCTTGACCTGGACTGGCTAAAACAAACCTTTAGCCAAACCACTGACCATCCCAGACTATCGCCGTCAGCATTTCGCCATCAGCTGGTTAAAAAAGCCCAACACGCCAAAAAACGCATCGTGCTGCCCGAAGGCAGCGAACCTCGCACCGTAGAGGCGGCGGTGATTTGTCAAAGTCGGGGCATTGCTGACTGTATCTTGCTTGCCACGCCCGATGAAGTGCAAGAGGTAGCGACCAATTTGGGATTGACCTTGCCTAAAGGCTTACAAATCCTTGACCCAATGCCCTTGATTGGTAAGTATGTCAAGCCAATGGTCGAACGGCGTAAAGGCAAGCTCGATGAATTACAAGCCGCCGAACAGCTAAAAGACACCGTGGTACTTGGCACGATGATGCTGTACTTAGGCGAAGTCGATGGCTTGGTATCAGGCGCGGTACACACCACGGCAAATACGGTACGACCTGCGTTTCAACTGATAAAAACCGCCCCACAATACTCACTCGTGTCATCAGTATTTTTTATGCTGTTACCTGAGCAAGTCGTGGTGTATGGCGACTGTGCCATCAATCCCAACCCCACCGCCGAGCAGCTTGCCGAAATTGCCCTACAATCTGCCCAATCTGCCAAAGCTTTTGGCATTGAGCCAAAAGTCGCCATGATTAGCTACTCGACCGGTTCTTCGGGAGAAGGGGCAGATGTGGATAAAGTCCGCCAAGCCACCGAAATCGCCAGAGCCAAAGCCGCTGACATGAAGCTTGATGGTTTACTGATTGATGGACCCTTGCAATACGATGCGGCAAGTGTGGCAAGTGTGGCAAAGTCTAAAGCGCCAAATTCGCCTGTCGCAGGGCAAGCCAATGTGTTTATTTTTCCAGACCTTAACACAGGAAACACCACCTACAAAGCGGTACAACGCTCGGCAAATGTGGTCAGCGTGGGTCCCATGTTGCAAGGACTGAATAAACCTGTCAATGACTTATCCCGTGGCGCCCTTGTCGATGATATTGTTTATACCATTGCCTTGACCGCGGTGCAGGCAGATAGCGGGGAATTTTAGCCCAGTTTTTATCGCTCGGCTATCGCTATCGCACGAAATTCCCTATCAACTATGGGGAATTTATGCTAAACTATTGGCGCTTATTGTCTTGTTGTTAGCGACTTTTACGGAATTATCATGCTTGCTCCTACTCATAGCGCTGGCTATAAAGAAGCCCGTCTGGCGGTCTTAATTGATGCAGACAATGCCTCGGTAACTCACTTGGATGCGTTACTCTCTGAGATTGCCACGCTTGGCACGGCAAGTGTCCGACGGGCATATGGGGATTGGACACGCCCCCAGCTTAATAGCTGGAAAAACGTTCTATTAAGTTATTCCATCCAGCCAATTCAGCAGTTTAGCTATACCACTGGCAAAAATGCCACTGATGCAAGCCTTATTATCGATGCGATGGATTTGTTATATACAGGGCGATTTGATGGGTTTTGTTTGGTGTCAAGCGACAGCGATTTTACCCGTCTTGCCCAACGTATCCGTGAGCAAGGGTTATTGGTATATGGTTTTGGACGGCAAAACACGCCAAAAGCCTTTGTCCAAGCCTGTGACCGCTTTACGTATCTTGAATTTTTTGAAGAAGATAAATCCCCTGCAACGGTGGATTTTTACGATTCGGCGGATATGCTATTTTCGGTAGATAATAATCGCATGAAGCCTGTGGATGTGGCAGTGACGCTGGTCAAGCTTGCCATTGACAGCATGGCTGATGACCAAGGCTGGGCGAATATCGCGCCTGTTAAAAACTATATTCTTAAAGTCGAACCCGATTTTGACGCTCGGTTATTTAATTTTGAAAAATTTAGTGATTTTTTACGTGCCTATCCTCGCTTTTTTGAATTACAAGAACGCTACCCCAATGATAAACATCATAAGGTCGTGTTTGTCCGCAATCGCAACGCAAACAAGACAGACTGATCATCTGGCTTATGAAATACTTATGCCAACCCCTTGATAACCCACGCTTATCCCCAATATAGAGGGTAACCCATTAACGCTTTGATCGTGCCAACAAACTGTCATTTTTTTGCTTTATCCTAAAAATGCGCGATGTACTAAACCTTCTTTAACTTTTAAAATGGAAAAAATTTGCCTATGACTCATGTTGTCGTACCCGAAACCATGACCCAAGCGCGTCTGCAAGCCTGCCTAGCGATTGTCACCGATGCATTGGATGATTTAAAAGCCAAACATATTACGGTGCTTGATGTCGCCGACTTAACCGATGTGACTGAACGCATGGTCATTGCCGAAGGCACATCAACCCGCCATGTGCATTCGGTTGCCAGCCATGTTGCCCAAAAAGCCAAACAAGCAGGCTTTATGCCCATTGGGGTGGAAGGTCAAGGCACGACAGACTGGACGCTGATTGATTTGGGCGGTGTGGTCGTGCATGTGATGATGCCACAAGCTCGGGCATTTTATGACCTTGAGGGCTTATGGAAAGCACAAGCCGAGTATAATCAACAGTCTGCCTAATCATTAGCGAAATGAATGCTAAAAAACCGAGTGTGCTGCTCGGTTTTTTGTCTGTTGAACTTATTAACTTATACCGTCTGTAATGGCTTTTTTTCGCCCTGTTTCTTTTTATCCTGTTTCATCCACCAACTTAATGCCACAATCGCCAGCATATACAGTGCTTGTGCACTGATAGTCTGCAGCGTTGGATAAAACCCAATAAACTCAATCACAGGCAAGTTAGGTAACATATCGCGTCCTAAATAACCCGTTAATTGCAAGCGATACAGGCTCATGCCCAAAATCTTAAAGCCCAAGAAATAAATAACCCACGTCAGCACTTTAAACAAGGTCGGGATGGGCAATTTGAGTGAGGTTTTTAACATCACAAATGCCGTGACCGCCAATACCGCCAACGCCATGCCAATGCCAAGTAAAAAATTCTGGGTACTAATACTGGGCAAAATACCCATATAAAAAATCAGCGTTTCCGCCCCTTCTCGAAATACCGATAGAAAAGACAGCCCAAATAACGACACAAAACTACCTGTGGTTAAGACCTCACCCATGTGGCGTTTGATAAAGGCGTTCCAGTTTTTGACCGAAGATTTGCTATGTAGCCATGCCCCAATGCCTATCATCAGCACCACAGCGATAATACCAATCACGCCTTCGAGCATTTCACGGCTTTTGCCCGCACTCATACTGGGAAAAAACTGCTGTAATGCCAACGCCATCAACACGCTTGCCACTAAACCTGTTACCACGCCTGCATACACGTATTTTTTGCCTTTGTATTGCTTGGCTGCGGTTAAGGCGGATAACAAGGCCATCAAAATCAATAATGCCTCTAGTCCTTCTCGCAATAAAATCAACATCGAATCAATCGCAGTGTATTGAGCGGTCGGGTTAATGGTATTTAATTCATTAATCAGATTTTGTAAATTGGCTTGCTGTTTGGGCGCTTGCCCATTCGCCATAATGACCGGCACTTGGCTTTCAATTTTGCTATAAAGGGCAGGGTTACGGGTGCTGACATCGCCTTCAATACTTGTCCAAATACGAATAAACTCGCCCAATTTGGCTTGCCCTGTGGCGTTGTCACCCGATTTAAACGCGGTTAAACCATCTTGGAGCAAGCCGATGCCAGTCGCTAAAGTCACGCCTTGCACCTTTTCGACCGCGACCGTATTGCCCGTGTTAAAACTATCAAGGGCTTGTTGAAGATTGATCACTTGGGTTTTGACTTGTGTTAGATTAATCGGTTGCCCTGCGGTGGGGGTTTCAAGGGCGACACGGATAAGGGCGACTGCGGTTTCAATTTTACCATAATGCCCCATACTGGTGGTCTTAACAATTTTTTCATTGGCAGTCCAGACACCGACGAAGTGTTGATAGCTTTGGCGTAACCCAGCGATAGTTTGCTCACTAGGCTTAGCTACGGTGGCATTTACGGCGGTATTTAATTGGTCAAAAGCTGGGGTGATTTTTTTGGTAAAGGCGTGACGTTGGGCATTGACATCAACAGGATTTTGTTCTTTTTCAAAGGCGTATAGGTCACTTGATAGTTGGTTTAATGTGTCATTGGTGGGATTGGCAATGGCGGCGGCGATGGCTTGGCTGGTTTTTTGTCCAAGGGGCGAATTTTTTGCTTCAATTGCATTAAAATCGCTTTGAATCTGGGACAAATCGGCTTTGGCTTTGGCGGTATCGCCTGCTTTGATTGCCCCCATGACATCAGATAATTGGATAAAAATCGGGCTAAGATTGAGTTTTTTGGTTTGTAAAGCAGAAACGCTTTGGGTTTGGGCAGTTGTCTGCGTTGTGGAGCTGGCAGGGGTTGAGGCAGTGTCGGCAAAGGCAGTTGGGGAAATGCCACTCGTTCCCAACACCGTCGTGAATCCCAAAGCGTAAGCAAATTTTCGGTTAAAAATCATAAGGATATCCAATTTCTTCTAAATTTTCTTGTAGCGTATCAAAATTACAATTTGGGTTTAATGCCAATACCGTATCTTTAGTTAAAGGGATAAAGTCCACAATTTTTTTTACAAAGGTGGTTTCTATTTCAATTTCAAAATATTTGTTAAAACCAAAGGGTATTGGAATAATTTTGGCGAATACTGGTATCTTTGCTGATAAGATAATTGTTATTTAATTTCGCATGAGCCACAATCAAGCGGTCAAACGCATCTCGAGTAAAATCAATGGCATTGGCAATTGTTACGATATCATTCCAATTTTTGCCACAAACCGTTAATTCAATGCTTTGGGATAATTCGTTTAAAATCTTATCGGAGTTATCATTAATACGTTTAATTTCATACAGATATTGCAACTCTAAACGTACCATTGGCGAAACCAACAAGGCATTGTTATCCATTATTTCAAGCAAATTTTGCTTAAAATTGGATAATTTATTTTCATAGAGCCACACGACAATATGTGTATCAAGGTAAATGGGTTGGTTAAAAATCAACTTTTACCTCACTTTCCCAATGAATATTGACTAAGTCATCACTATTGCCATTAACCACATTGGGATGCGACTTGAGTTTATTGAGCTTTTTAAATTGATACGTTGGTTTTTCTTCAACTTTTTCAATGATTTGCACTTGGTTTTTGCCAAAACGTTGTAAACTTTGCAATACTTCGGCAAAAATCGCCTCATCAATTTGTAACGTCAGTAATGTCATGGTCTATCCTTGTGGGGAAATTATATGGGAAAGTTATTTTTACCATTTTAAAGAAAATTCATTAAAACTAACATTTAAAAATTAAGCCTCAAATAACTTTTGCCCGATATATTCGCCTTCTTTGATACCGCCAAAACACGCAAACAAACCACTGCCAATATGCGTGGTATATTCATTCATCTTATCAACTCGACCTAACGCACTTTGAATGGTAATAAACTGAGCAGGGGATTTTTGAAAACTGATAAATAATAGCCCTGCATCAAACTGTCCTGTCACAGGGTCAATGCCACTGCTAAACGAGTACGAACGGCGTAAGATGTGTAATCCCGTGCGTTTTGACAGCCCCATATGCGACACTTCTGGCACGACCGCTTTGCCATTTTTGTCTTTTGCATTGACATCAAAATTGTCAAACTCCCCTTGCTTGCCCATCGCTGCCCCGCTTTCTCGATGACGGCCAAAGGTTTCTTCTTGTCCTTTAAGTGAGGTTCTATCCCAGGTTTCTAAGTGCATTTGGATTTTTCGGGCGACCAGATATGTACCGCCTTTAAACCAGTCAGGGCTATCTGCCCACAGATTTTTATCTGCCGCTTTCATGGTTTCTTGGTTGGCGGTGCCGTCTTTAAAGCCAAACAAATTACGGGGCGTTTCGTTGCCTGTGTCATAGCTGACAAAACCTGCTTGTGACCACTTCATGGTAATGTTTGAGCGTGCCTGTCGCACCAGTTGGCGAATGGCATGGAAAGCCACCTGCGGATCTTCGGCACACGCTTGGATACAGATATCACCGCCTGTCAATTCCGGACGCAGTTGGTCACGAGGGAACAAGGGCAAATCGACCAATTCTTTGGGCTGTTTGGCGGTCAGTCCCAGTTTTTTAAAAAAGCTTGGGCTAACACCAAAGGTCAAGGTTAAGCCATACGCGCCCAAACTATCCGCCTCACCCGTGTCGGTAGGTGGGACAAATTCATTATTGCTATAGGCAATCGCGTTTTTACCTTGGGTCAGATTGGCTGCCGATGCTGTCCAATCTTTGAACATCTGCTTTACGTCCTCAAGCTTGGTGGTGTGCAAATCCATTACCAAAAAATAAATCTGGCGTTGGCTTGGCGTGGTAATCCCTGCTTGATGTTCGCCATAAAATTCGTACTTGGAATCGGCAAAGCTGTTCTTGGTGGTATTGGCATCATTACCTGCATGTTTAGGGTTTTCATTTTTGTCGCCATCTTTGGCGGTCGATGGATTAGCATCGGCTTTGCCAGTTGCAGAAGCAGTAGTGGGTGAATTGTCTGAGCCAGTCGGCTGGCAGCCTGCCAACAGCCCAACGGCACTTGCACCCACAGCAGTGGTAGCAGCTGCCCCAAATTTTAAAAAGCGACGACGTGATGTTAAATTATCAAAAAGTTGGTTCATTGCTTGCTCTTTTTAACCATCAAAACGCAAAAAGTATGCATAAATACGGATAGTCCATTAGCGTATTTATGAATGCCATTGATAAAAATTTCTAAATTTATTTTAAAATCATTTTAAAATAATACCCATTTGTGCTAAGGGTTCACCAAGTTTGTTTACCGCTTCAGCAAGCGTTTTGGTATCGTCTTGGGTAAGCTGTTTGTATGATTTATAATCTTTATCACCCACTTTATACTTATCAAGCAATTCATTAACCGCAGTAAATTGGGTGGTTAACGTGGTGACCAGTGCGGGGTCTTTGGCTTGGATTTTAGGTTTTAGGATATCAAAGATTTTTTGTGCGCCTTCAATATTGGCTTTAAAGTCATATAAATCGGTGCCTGAGAAAATTTCTTCTTCACCCGTGATTTTACGGGTAGAGACTTCATTGAGCAAATCCACTGAGCCTTGTACCATCAAGTCACCTGTCACATCAGCCGTGGGTATTTTTGCCCGAAGTTCTTTTAAATCATCAAGTAATTGCTTGCCCAATGCTTCTGTGCCCTTGGTGGTATTTTGTGTCCAAAGAATTTTTTCAATTTTGTGATAACCTGTCCATGTTTCCCCAGGTTTTAAATCGGCTTCACGGCTGTCAATACGCGGATCAAGCTCGCCAAAACTCTCGGCAATCGGCTCAACTCGCTCATAGTGCATACGGATAACGGGATACATTTTTTTGGCATCTTCGGTTTTGCCTGCATTGAGTAAGTTGACAAATTTTTCGGTATCGGTCAATAATTGGGCGACCTCGCCCTCTACCCAAGTTTTATATTCAGCCGTTTCTTTGCTTAAATCGACTGCCGTTGTGGTCGTGTTAGTACTAGAGGCGCTAGCCATAGCAGTACTAGTAGCTGGGGCAGGTTGTGAAGCAGTGGATGTGCCCGTGGCTTTATCAGCGGGTTTTTGACAGGCGGTGAGTATTACACTAGCGATAACAAGCGGCAATATGGGTTTAGTTAATAACATTTTACTTCCTAAAATACGACAAACAAATAGATAACTTTTGGCAAATTATATTATAAATGATAATTGTTATCAATTAAATTTTCATCTATCTTAGGCTTTTTTGGGTTTATCCAATGGCTATGCCTAGCCAACAGCAAGTTAATTTCAGAACCCGATAAAAAAACCCTGTATAAAACAGGGCCAAAGAACGTAAATTTTAACAAGGGTTAACCAAACTTACCTGTGATATATTCTTCGGTTTCTTTACGGCTTGGATTGGTAAACATTTTGTCGGTGACATCCATTTCCATCATTTCACCCAAATACATGAATACTGTATAATCGGATACCCGAGCGGCTTGTTGCATGTTGTGCGTGACAATCGCAATGGTATAATCATCTTTTAAATCGGTAATCAAATCTTCAATCGAACCTGTTGATATTGGGTCAAGTGCTGAAGTCGGTTCATCAAGCAGTAAGACTTCTGGGCGCGTAGCCACACCACGCGCGATACACAGGCGTTGTTGTTGACCACCCGATAGCGACAGACCCGAGGCTTTGAGTTTGTCTTTGACTTCATTCCAAAGCGCCGATTTTTTGAGTGCCCATTCGACACGTTCGTCAAGTTCGGCACGGCTAAGTTTTTCGTATAGACGCACGCCAAATGCCACATTGTCATAGATCGACATCGGAAATGGGGTGGGCTTTTGAAATACCATACCCACTCTTGCGCGTAGCAAGTTAACATCAACGGATTTGTCTAAAATATTTTGCCCATCCAAGTTGATTTCGCCCTCAGCCTTCATCCCAGGATAAAGGTCATACATACGGTTAAAGGTACGTAATAGCGTGGATTTACCACAGCCGGATGGTCCAATAAAGGCAGTGACTTTTTTATTAGCAATATCCAGATTGATGTTTTTGAGTGCGTGGAATTTACCATAATAAAAATCAAGATTACGGATTTGCATTTTTGCTTGTTCGGTCATATCGTTACCTATTTCTAAAATTTTTTCATTTAATACTTAAATTTTTAGTGTCCTTTTTGCTCTTTGCCGCCTACCACACGTGCCAAGATATTCAAGGTTAACACCGCTAAGGTAATGAGCAACGCCCCCGCCCATGCAATTTCATGAAAACTTTCGTATGCCGAGCCTGCCATTTGATAAATGGTGTTTGGCAAATTGGCAATTGGGGCATTCATATTGGTGCTATAGTATGGGCTATTAAGTGCGGTAAACAAAAGTGGTGCCGTTTCGCCAGAGATACGGGCAAACGCCAGTAATATCCCCGTTAAAATACCGGTTTTTGCAGCTCGCAACGTTACTGTACTCACCAGTTTCCATTTTGGCGTGCCAAGCGCATATGCCGCTTCCCGTAAGGTATTAGGAATAAGACGAAGCATGTTTTCAGTGGTACGTACCACAACAGGGATGACCAATAACGCCAATGCCAGCGATCCTGCCCAACCAGAGAATTTACCCATCGCAGCAAATACGAACAAACCAATGACAATGGAAGGGGCAGACAGCAAAATATCATTCATAAAGCGAGTAATGCCTGCAATTTTACTGCCTTCAGAAAACTCTGCCAAGAAAATCCCTGCCATAATCCCAATCGGCGTACCAATCAATAATCCCAACCCGGTGACTAAAATCGAGCCGACAATCGCATTTCGCAGGCCACCCACATCCATATTAGAAGCCGGGGTATCAGCGGTAAAAATAGGCAGCGTAAATAAAGCATGTCCCCCTGCCATAAATAGCTTGTATAAAATCATTCCCAAAAAAGACAGCCCAAACACCACCGAGACGCCCGCAAAAATCAAACCCAAAATATTGGCAATGCGGCGACGATGATAAATGGCATTGTTACGTTGAATGTTTTTTTGCATCGCTTGTGGCGTGTTTTGCTGCGTGCTGTGTTGTGTATTTTGTTGCATAGTTTTCCCCAATAACCCTTAAATTAGCGAGCACCTGCACTCTTGTCCATACGAATTAACATCAGTTTTGCCAAAACTAACACAATAAAGGTAATCAAAAACAGGATTAATCCAAGCTCTAGCAAGGCGGATTGATGCAAGCCATCAGATTCGGCAAACTCATTGGCAATCGAAGAGGTAATCGATACACCCGACTGAAACAAACTTGGCGTGATATTATAAGCGTTACCAATCACAAAGGTCACTGCCATTGTTTCGCCCAATGCTCGACCTAGCCCCAAGATAATACCGCCCACGACTCCCGCTTTGGTATAAGGCAACACCACTTTACGCATGACTTCCCAAGTGGTGGAGCCCAAACCATACGCTGATTCTTTAAGCATATTGGGCGTAACAGCAAATACGTCACGCATGACTGATGCAATAAACGGAATAATCATGACTGCCAAAATCAAGCTTGCTGTAAATAATCCCAAGCCAAAGGGTGCACCTTGAAACAATTTGCCAATCACAGGCACAGCGCCTAAATGATCAATGAGCCAAGGTTGAATATGTTTGGCAAACCAAGGGGCAAACTCAAAAAACCCCCACATCCCGTAAATGATCGAGGGTACACCAGCGAGTAACTCGACCGCTATTCCTAACGGACGTTTTAGCCAATTTGGGCAAAGTTCGGTTAAAAACATCGCAATCCCAAAACTAACTGGCACAGCAATCAAAATGGCAATGATGGAGGTGACAAGCGTACCATACATTGGGGCTAATGCCCCAAACTGCTCCATGCCCGTATCCCAGTCTTTGGAAGTAAAAAACCCAAAGCCAAAAGTTTTTATACTTGGTAATGCCCCAATAAATAGCGATACCAAAATACCGCCGAGCAAGAGTAAAACGAGTAGTGCAAAAAAACGGGTGGCATTGACAAACAGCCAATCCAACTGCTTTTGCTTTGCCAGTTTCGCTTGTAATTCTGACATGTGTATTCCCAATTTGCTAATTGAATGTATTGCTTTATCTATCAAATACCCTATCTAATAGAGCGCATTTGGATACCGATAACTGATATTTCAAAACCACAGTTTTAAAACAGTATTTTAAAAAAAGCGTAGAGTTTGTTAGCTGTCAACTCTACGCTTTTTTCATTACACCATAATCCCATTATTCATATGAGGAATTATGTTTTACGATTATTTTGCAGCCGAACCATTAACAACCACAGTAGATGCTTGCACAGTCGTGGCTGAGGCAGTGGCAGTCGCCGTATTATCCGCAACAGGGGCAGCAGTCGAAGTAAAGACAGGTTTACCATCGGCACCGACAACCGCTTTCCAGCTATCACGGAACAAGGTTTTGCTCGCACCAGAGAATGGTACAAAGTCTAACCCTTTAGCAGCGTCGTCACCATTGCTATATGCCCAATCAAAGAACTCTAACACATGTTTGACATTTTCTGGGTTTTTTGGATTTTTATGTACCAAAATAAATGTCGCTGCTGAAATCGGCCATGCTTGTGGGTCTTTTTGGTTGGTCAACACAATGTTGTAACCTGGGGTGTTTTTCCAGTCTGCATTTCCTGCAGCGGCAAAAGTTTCTGCTGAAGGGCTAACAAAATTACCTGCGGCATTTTTCAATTGTACCACTGCCATATTGTTTTGTTTAGCATAGGCGTATTCAACATAACCAATGGTATTTTTTACTTGTTTTACACTGCTGGCAACGCCGTCATTACCTTTACCGCCTGCTCCTGAAGCCGCGGTTGGCCATTTAACGGTTTTATCCACGCCAGGACCTGCTTTCCATTCTGGTGAAACAGCCGCTAGGTAGCTAGTAAAGTTAAAAGTCGTGCCTGAGCCGTCTGAACGAAACACTGTTACAATTGGCGCATCAGGTAGTTTTAGTCCGCTGTTTAGCGCAGTAATCGCTGGGTCATTCCATTTAGTGATTTTGCCAAGATATATTTTTGAGAGGGTATCACCATCAAGTTTTAACTGGCCTGGTTGTACGCCATCAATATTCACCACAGGCACGACCCCACCGATCACGGTTGGGAATTGGATCAAGCCATTTTTATCAAGTTCTTCTTTGGTTAGCGGCGCATCGGAGGCACCAAAATCAACAGTATTTGCTTCAATTTGCTTGATACCACCCGAAGAACCAATGCCTTGGTAGTTGACTTGACCTTTGGTAGCGGTTTTAAAGTCACTTGCCCATTTGGCATAAATCGGTTGTGGGAAGGTTGCCCCTGCACCGGTGATAGTAAAGGCAGCATTTGGGTCTTTGGTTGCCGTAGCATTTGTATTGCTAGTGGCTGAAGTACCAGAAGCAGCACCTGCTGTATTGTTATCGGCAGGTTTATTGCCACACGCAGTAATTGCTAAGGTAGAAGCAATAACCAAACTTAATAATGAATAACGCATGAATGACTCCTAAAAGACATAAATTAATAGGTATTTTCTACTTTATTGGCGATCAGATAAAATAAGCGATTTACTTATTTTGTTCATGACCATTATCCTATTTAATACTAAAGAGAAAACGCCGTATATAAAGTTACTGTTGTGGCAACATGCACTTGGCTAATCAGGAAAATAAACCGTTTATTAGATGTTAAGCGTATGTATAAGAATTGTGTATATGATTACATCAAAATATGACAGTAATATGACAACGAATATTTTTACTTGGTATTTATAAAAATTTAATGACTTTTGTTTTATATATTGGCGTCATAAAAAAACGCAATACAAGTAGCATTGCGTTTTTGATTCATTAACACCATTGAGTCAATCGTTAATTAAACTAACTTTTTAATAAGGGCTAACTTTTGGGCATTATAAGGAGGATAGCGGACAGGCACATCGACCCATGTGCCACGTTTGAGCACGCTTTTGGCGTGACTAAAGGTATAAAAGCTTGATTCGCCATGATATGCGCCCATACCACTTGCCCCCACCCCACCAAACGCTAAGTTATGGTTGGTAATGTGCATTAAGGTATCATTAATACATCCCCCACCGGTGTTTGTCAAGGTAGTTGTCACCCATATACGAATCAAGCGACTAAAATCTCAGAGGTATTAACACGTTTAGACGGACGCACAGGATTAAGCGCAGTTGGAGGCACAGGCGAA
>ERZ501005.54-NODE-54-length-33575-cov-19.455370_pt1 | contig 33575 bp, 33 predicted proteins | sample MGYA00248830_ERZ501005 | MGnify/ENA primary metagenome ERZ501005 (study PRJEB25958, sample SAMN03398565) | human skin metagenome | study: EMG produced TPA metagenomics assembly of the Human Skin Microbiome Metagenome (human skin metagenome) data set. | reverse complement strand
CAAAAATTAAATTGTCATTGCCTAGCCAATCGTTTAAATTAATTAGCGTTTGGTTTGTTAGCTGTTCATGGCTTGGCTGGTCATAACTCGCTATTAGTTTAATAAGTTTATTAACGCTCATGCCGTTGTCAGTATGGGCTTTTTCTTTGTCTGTGACAAATTCGTGTGCTAAATCGTTCATTTACTCCCCTTAGCCAATGGCTTTAATTTGCGTTTGTAGCGTGTTTAACTGGTGGCTGGTACGATTGCACCACTTAGACAAAACAAGCGGTAAATACCGCCTGTTTGTGTGTTGTGATACGGTTGTTTAACGCTTTTTACTCTACTCATAGTTACAAGATAGCTCGGCTAAAATACTAAGCAAAATATCAGTAATTAAACGGCTCATCATATCGGCATACATGGTTAGGGTTTTATCCAGTTCCATATCATCAATTTGATTTTGATAAGCATTCATTAACTCGTCATTAAAACGCTCGTTAGCTGTAGCCCATGCCTGCATTTGGTAAGCTGTATCAAAACATTCAAAATAAGGTACACATTCAGCATACACATTGCTAACCATGCCAAAAAACGATTGTACTTTTACAAGGTCAATTAAATTTAATGGCTTGCGTAATTCATCAACAATTACAGATAGGTAGTAATTTAATTGTTGGATTTTTTGAGTTGGTGTTTGTAGTTGGTTTAGCTTATTCATGGTTTATTGTCCTTGTGCTTGCTTAATTGTGTGTTTGAGTGAGTAAATAAAATCATCTGCCAATAAATGCCCCATGCCTAACCGTATTTCAATCGGTTGCATGAATTCATCAATTAACTTTTGCTTATCGCCTGCGGTGTGAGCTGCTATTTTTTGAATGTCGCTAATAGCTTGGCTTTGGCGTGCGTGTGTGGATTGATTAACCATTGCTTACCTCCACTTCATGGCATGGGTGGCTTTCAATCTGCATATCTATGCCATCTAAAAAATCAATGGCTAAATGTTGAGCAATGAATAACGCTCGCTTTGCCTGTTTGATAGCGTGGTGTGGGTCATGGGTTGCGGTTAGGTCATCAATAGCAGTATCAACCATTTTCCATAGCATGGTTAAATGCTCACGGTTCAAGGTTAAGCAATCGTAAACTTCACAGTTTAAGCTATCAATTTGGCTTTGTAGTTCGGCTTGGGTAGGTACCTGTGGGCGTGGGGTGTGGTTTTGATTAGCCATTTAAGCTACTCCTTTTACATTTTGAGTTATGATTATTTGCTTATCCCAAAAAGGGGTAAGACAAGGCTCACTCTCGGTAGTAAAAGCAACCGCCCCGCATATTCGCCTTTCGGCTATTTTATTTTGCGATGTCACCTCGTCATAATTGGTTACGCTGTGGGCGTATATATGACGGTTTAACCCTGTGAAATGGGTTAGGGGTGCTATGCTGTCCATATCGTTGACTTGAGAGGTCAGGCGATAATTAGGCACAAAAAAAGCCAATGAATAACGGTTTGGCATACCGCTTTTACTTTTTGAGAGGTCTTTATTATCAATCACGCCCGCCACACTTTGCAAGCTATTTTTAGGGTGGGCTTGGTGATAACTGCTAATGAGTAGCAATAAACCAATCATCAAAACCGCTAGTAATATGCTTTTTATCACATCAAGTAAAGTTACCTTTGTGATAGTGTCAATTTGCCCATTTTTAAGCGTTTCTAGCGTGTTTGGGTTGTAGGTGGTGTCTTTATAGTGGTTCATGGTAAAGCTCCTTACATCACGTTTTCATAGCCTGTTACGGTATCACCCGCAATAATGGCTCGTTGAATGAGAATGAATTTATTAGGGTTAACGGCTCTAAGTAGTTCGGCTGCATTTTCTGCAAAATCTAACGTATGCAAAAACCCTAATTCTTTGGTGTTGATTAACTCACCATCTGCAAAAATGGCATAAAAATCGTTGTTGGTGTCATTACACTGGTTCATAGTTTGGCTCACTGTATGCGGTTGATATTGCCGTGATATAGGCTTTTATGCTGCGGGTCTAGCTGGTTTAAACGCTCGATAACTTCGCTTTCACTCACCCCAAAATGCTTTGCTAAATCGCTGGCACTAAATACGGGTTGCCCGTTATCTGTGTAACCGCTTGGCTTTGGTATCATTCCCATTTGTTCTACCATCTTGCCCGCTTCATCTCGGTAATGTTGCGGGGCAAGGTCATAACATTTCATAAAGGCATTTATAGCCTGTTCGCTGTCCTCACCGTGTAGGCTGGCAATGCGTTCATATTCAGCTAAGGCACGTTTAAAGGCGGGGCTAGATTGTTCTTTCATGCGGTGGTTTCCTGTTCAATGATTGCCTTAACCTGTTGTTGGGTATCCCATATTTCAGCAATCAAAATGTTAAATTCATTTTCCATCTGTTGACGGTTTAGGCGGTTGTCCTGCACCCAATTCGCCATAAATTCGGCTTGGTGCATAACGTCATCTAATTGGCTGGCAAGCTGTTGAAGTTTGGCTTTCATGGCTGCCCCTGTTGTTGAATGTAGCTAATAGGTAATGAGTAGCGTTTAAATCGTTTGCCTGTCTTTGGGTTACAAGCCCATTGTTTGATGACTGGCACGCCCTCACGGATTAAATCGCCCATGCGTTGCGATAGGTCAAAACATAGGCATAGTTCCACCGCCTTAAATCGGTCAAGCGTTCCACCTTTCAGCATGAAATCCTTTAATATGCGTTTATGGCTGGTGGTATCGTTTGGGCTTGGTGTGTTTAGTTTGTTGTCTGCTGTCATGGTCTGCCCCTTATGCTGTTGCCTGTTGCTTTTCGATAAACTCCAAAAGGTCGCTATTTTTGAAAAAATAAAACCCATTTACTGCCACTGGTTTAACAAAAGGGTTTTTGTCACTTCTTACCCATCTGCGTAATGTTTCAGCATGGCGGTTAAATAGCTTGGCTGTATCGTTAAGCGGGGTTAAGCCCTGCGGGTTGTTGGCAATATCACTAAAAGTAATATTTGTTTGATTTTCGCCTTTTGGCGTGGTGGTGTGGCTCATTGCCTTTACTCCTTACAAGTGGGGTTATGTTGTAAGGGGTATTATGAAATGCGGTAAATTTGATTTGTTTTATATAAAAAAAGCCCATTTTAAATAAAACGGGCTTTAAGAAAATAAAATGTACTTATTGGTCAGTAACTTGTTGGCTTGCTAACTCTAACCATCTACCAATAGTTTGTTGTTTAACTATAGTTTTGTTTTTAACAAGCTGATTATAGATAAAATAGTTTGTGCTAGTGGGGTTATCATAGCTATATGGGTCATTTTTATTCAATTCTGCTAAATCCAAAACAGCATTTAAAATCTTTGCTACTGTATTTTGTGATTTAGTGTTAATTTCCTTGTCATCATCTGTTACAGTATCGCTCTGATTTAACCCGCTTTTCTGCTCTAAATTACCTAATTTGGCTTTAACAATAACCAACTCAGCCATTTGGCTAGTAATAGTATCGTTAGCAATTTTTAGCTTACTTTCAAGTTCAGATATTTGTTCAAGCAATTTACTATTATCTGTTCGGGCTGTGATATCAAATAGCTTGTCTAAGTCAGTTTTAGGGTAAAGTAATTCATCAAAATTTAACCATATATCATTTTTAATTATTTTAGGTAACCTGTCATGATAATCTTCTAGTTTCAATGCTGGGTTATGCTTTATATCTTCGCCATATTCTTTTAAAACTTCAAATACAATATCCATTCTTTTTTTTGGCGGGATAAGGTTTCCATTGTCATCTATTTTTGGCGGGTCAAGTTTATATCTTCTTGTATCCATATAAACATAATTATTTAAATCATTTTCAATCATATCCCCAATATTGCTATCTTCTGTATCGGTATGCAATTTACAAACTTTTAAATAATCATTCACGTTTAAATCAATTTTAGAACTATCAAATAAATCATTAATCATCTTTTTACTTGCATATATCCAACCTCGCAATGAAAAAAGCCTATCATCTAAATTAAAGCCATTCCTAACTAAACCATCATAATAGAATACTGGGTGTACTTTATCCTCATTATATAGCTCTAAAATAACGCTCTTTAATCTATTGATATCGTTGTCATCGTAGGGGTTAAAATATTCTATTTCTTTATCATGTAAATATCTTGCAACATCATGAAAATTTAAAAATTCCTTATGCTCATACAATCCCATAATTCGCACCATACGCACCAATAAAAGAGGGTGCAAGGCGGGCGGGGTTTGGTGCGAAAATTCCCCGCTTTCGGGCTGCAGTTCCTAGCCTTGCAAAACTGGTTAAATTAAATCACTCACTCTAATATACATTGTCAAACTATCGGGGGCGGTTTGCCTAAATCCAAAACGCTCATAAAACCCTATTAAATGACTGCCTTTTAAATCTACCAAAATAACCGCTATTCCCACATCATTTGATAAGCGTTTCACCAGTTCAAACGCATTTGCCATCAAATAATTGGCTATGCCCTGTCCTTTGGTATGACTTGCCACCGCTAAACGCCCAATCAATACACAAGGTAAATCTAAATCATTTGGATAACTGGTTATCCCCGCTTCTCTTAATGAACCTGCCGAAATACTATAAAAGCCTAGTATCGCATGGGGTTTATCACTATCAGTCAAAACATAAGTTTTTGATATGCCTTTTTTGCCGTGTTGGTTCGCATACTGCTGTAAATAGCGGTTTAATGGCTCAATGCCACAATCAAACGCCTTTTTATCGTGGTGTTTTGCTAAATGCTCAATCCTAAACATTTAGCCCCCCATAATTTGCCATTAATTCCTGCATGGCTAGGGTAGGCTGTGGCGGTTGGTCTAAATGCTCATTAATCGCCTGTAAACTCATATTACTTGCTTCATGGCTGGTATATGAATAAATGCCATTATTATCCAAAAAAGAAAAATCACTTACCAAAAGTTCTAATTGCTCTTTGATAAAGTTTTCGGCTGTCATGCCCTTACTTTGGGCTTTGTTGATAATGGCTTGTTCAATCTGTGGCGGTAAATCAATAATCATGTCATTAACTCCTAGTTGTTTTAAACAAGTATAAACGCTAATAATCGCTAACACTAGCAAGCCTTACCAATCTTAGCCCCTGCTCATATAATGCCTGCTCACGCTCGCTTGGCTTAATAAATGGATTGTCCAAAATGTCTATGATTGCCTGCCAATCTTTAGCGGTTAACGGCTCGCTGTCGGTTGTGGCTGGCGTGTTGGTTGCTGTGTCGGTCATGGTCAGTTACTCATTCATGGCTTTGGCTTTGTTGAAGTCCACATATAACACGTTGTCAATCTTGCCTGCCCGTAATTGGTCAAGATAATTCGCCCAATCATTCATCATGGCTTTGCGTTGCTCTAACATATCCATACGGCTATAAGCCCGCCCGTAACTGTTAACCATTCTATGCCCTAGTTGAAGTTCGGTTATCAGCTCATCATAGCCCAAACGCTCCATAAGCATTGTTTTTGCACTTGCTCTAAATCCGTGTGGGCTGTGTATGTCTTTGTAGCCGTTGCCCTCATTCATGGCTGGGCTATTCAGTAGTTTGTTAATTTCCTGTTGGTGCGTGTGCTTATGCTCTTTACGCCTGCCATTATAAAAAACGTATTCATACCCGCCTGTTTTGGCTTTCATGCTTTCCAATATGGCAATAGCCTGCGGTGACAATGGTACGATTAAATCCACCATATCATCACGCCCGCCTGCTTTCTGTGGTCTAAATTCCCATTGCTGGGTAAATAAATTAATATCCTGCCACTTCATTGAACAAATATCCCCAATCCTAACGAAAGTTAAAGCCAGTAGTTGCAAAATCTCTTTTTGAAATAGTGGGCTTTCGGGTAGTTGGTCTATATCGGTTAATAGCTTGGCAAATTCTGCGGGCGTGGTGATAGCGTTATAATGTTTCTCTTTGTATGGCTTTAAAGTTCCTTGCAAGTCGCTTGCTGGGTTGTGTTCTATAACTCGGTGAATTTTGGCTATTTGCAAAATAGACTTTAATACGCCCTTTACTTTTATTCCTTTGGCTGGGTATGTCTTTTGAATATCATTGATAAAGGCTATTACGGTGGCGGGCTTGATATCGGTAACTTGCATTTTACCTAGTTGTTTTTTAATCGGTGCAAGGTTGCGTTCTATCTTTGGATAAGTAGCGGGGCTTAATTTCTTTTTTAGTTGAATTTGCCACCATTCGGCAATGAAGTAATCTAGCGTATTTTTACGTTCGATTATCTCTTTTTGTCGTTCGGCTTGGCGGTGTTCGATAGGGTCAATGCCTTTGCCCAATAACGCTAAATTGTCGTTATAGGCTTGGCGGGCTTGCTCTAGGGTAAAGGCGGGGTATTGCCCCAATGTGATAGTAGGGCGTTTACCTGTGATTACTGGGTGGCTATAGCGGTGCTTAAAAGTGGCGGTTTTGTTGCCTGTGGCTTTGCTCACCTCAACACTAAGAAATAAACCGCTATACCCAATTACGTTAAATCTTTGTGTGTTGGTGGTGTCTTTGATAGCTTTTTGAATTTGGCTATCATTTTTTACGGTTGCCATAATAAGCCCTAAATTTAGTTACCAGTTTAGTTACCAGTTTTTAGCCGTAACAATGTAAAATTTGATACAACATTATACAATAATATTAAATAAAAAACCCTCGAAAGGCAATGTTTTCAAGGGTTTGCGGTTGTATCAAGTAACATAAGGTTGGATTAAGTTTTATCGAAAAATGCTCTCATAACTGAGTCTTTTTTTATTTAAATCCCATTAGCGTGGGGAAACATATTTTTCAATTTGCTCACGTACCAGTTTAGGGTCATTATCTAGCACAACAACATACTGCTTTAAACTTTCAATATCGTTGGTATGGTGAGGACGAGCAATTTGGATTTTACCTATTGCCTCAGTAATAGTTTGGGCAAATTTAGCAGGTAAAGCGGTTTCGGCACAGATTATGATTTCATTTGGTTTACGTACTTCACGGGCGACTTTCACGCCATCAGCGGTATGCGGGTCGATTAACTCACCATCGGTTTCATAGACCGATTTAATGGTTGCGATACGGTCAGCGTGCGTCGATTTACCCGATGTAAAGCCATATTTGCCATTTATATTTTCTAGTAAGTCCGCCATATCAAAGCCTTGACCCGTGCCTACATCTGCCCAAAGCTGACTGATTTTTTCGCCATTTTTTTCTGCCAATAAATACACGAATCGCTCAAAGTTAGAGGCTTTTGAAATATCCATGGATGGGCTTGAAGTAACATAAGTTTTTTCCGCCGTGCGTGGGCTATATTTACCGGTTTGAAAAAAGTCATGGAGTACGTCATTTTCGTTCGTAGCTACAATAAGGCGGTCAATCGGTAGACCCATCTCACGGGCGATATGTCCCGCACAGATATTGCCAAAATTGCCCGATGGGACACAAAAGCTCACTTTTTCGCTATTGTCGTTAGTCGCTGCAAAATAGCCTTTAAAATAATATACAATTTGGGCAAGGATACGCCCCCAGTTAATTGAATTAACCGTACCTAAGCTGTATTTTGCTTTAAATTCGGCATCTTGTTGTAACGCTTTGACAATATCTTGGCAGTCGTCAAACATACCTTTAATGGCAATATTATGGATATTTTTATCATCGAGACTATACATTTGAGCGCGTTGAAATTCACTCATTTTGCCGTAGGGTGACATCATAAACACTTCAATATTGTCTTTACCCCGCAACGCATATTCTGCCGCTGAGCCTGTATCACCAGAAGTTGCACCGATAATGGTAAGGCGTTCATTTTTCTTTTTTAGCACATATTCAAAGGCATTGCCCAAAAACTGCATGGCAATATCTTTAAATGCCAGTGTGGGACCATTAGACAATTCAAGGATTTTAATACCGTCTTTAAGGGTGCGAACTGGGGTAATCTCAGCGTTGCCAAACGCTTCCACAGTATAAGTTTTGTCGATTAACGCCTTTAAGTCTTGCTTTGGTATATCGGTAACAAATAGTTGCATGATTTCAAACGCGAGCTCAGGATAGCTTAAGGCTCGCCAGTTGGTCAACGTCGCATCGTCAATCTGTGGGTAGTTTTCAGGTAGCATTAAGCCGCCATCTGGGGCAAGTCCCATAAGTAACACATCGCTAAATGGCATGGGGGCGGTTTTGCCACGGGTACTGATATATTGCATAGTGTTCAATCCATTTATAAGTTGTTAAAAGTTTAACATAAACCCTATCACAAAATTGATAATGATTTTTTATGCGTGTTTTTGTAGTAGGGCATAAAAGAACCCATCCCCACCCTGCGGATCAATTGGTAAACATTGATAACCGACCGCAGTTTTAATCTGATTTGGTAAAGTTAAAACAAAATCTACCACTTTGGCATCCTGTTGCTCGGCTAAAAATGCGCGGATTTGGTTTTCATTTTCTGCTTTTAGCATTGAGCAAGTCACATACAGCAGATAACCATTTGGGGCTAAATTTTGCCAACAATTTGCTAAAATGTTGGCTTGTAATTCGGCAGTTTGTGTAACATCCGACTCTTGACGCAGCAAGCCAATATCAGGGTGTCGGCGAATCACGCCTGTCGCGGTACAAGGTGCATCCAGTAAAATGACATTGTACAATTCATCAGACTTAAAAGTTGAGGCATCATCACAGACGAGTTTGACCTTATCATCTAGTAGATGTAGACGTTGTAAATTTTCTTCAATTCTCTTAATACGCTTGGCATCATTATCAAGTGCAATTAATTGTTCCATATGAAACATCTCAAGTAAATGAGCCGTTTTACCCCCCGGAGCGGCACAAGCATCTAAAATAGTTAAGGTTTTGGGTAACTCTAAACTTGCTAAAATATAAGCGGCTAACTGTGCGTGTAAATCCTGCACGCTTACCCAGCCATCAGCAAAATGTGGTAAATCATTGACGCGAATAGTATCCGTTAGCCGAATAGTTTGGACATCATTAATGCCTAAGCTGACTAATTCATAGCCAATGCCTTGTTCATCAAGCAAGTTAGTATAGTTTTGAACTGTGGAAAATTTGATATTAACCCGTAAAAAAATCGGTGCAGGGTTTCGTAATGTTTGTCCCAACGCTGTGTAATAATCTGCCCAATCTTGTTTGAGTTGTTTGGCAAGCCAGTTGGGTAAGCTGTGGTTTTTGTTAATTTGTTTGGCAAATTTGACGGGATTTTTTTGTACCTTTCGTAAAATAGCATTAATTAAACCCGCACCATAGCCTTTATCCAATTGTTTTACCGCTTCAACCGTTTCGCCAATGGCGGCATAGTCGGGCGTGTCCATATAGAGTAATTGGTATAGACCCATGTTTAACCCTGCCCAAACGCCTTTATCAGTGACCTCATTTTCAATCAAGCTTTCGCCAATACGAGAAAGTGCCCACCATTGACGCAGTGTACCAAGTAACAATTCATGAGCAAAACCCCGATCTTTATCACTAGTTACCTGTAACAGTGGTTCAAGTAGGGTAGTAAGTGACTCACCTTGTTGAATGCGCTCGAGGGTGGCAATGACGTTAGCGCGTGTGGATAAGTTGGGGGAAAATAAATTAGGCGAATATTGACTCATACAAACATATCCCCATCGTTAAGTTTATCCCCATTCGCGATTTGTTCGGCGGTTAAGGGTTTACCACCTGCCCATTGCATTTGGGTAAGATTAATCAAGTGTTGTACGCCGTTTGCATTTTTGCCACACGCTACCAAAATCGCATTGCGTCCCACGCTAATGACTTTGCCTGCTGGTTCATTTGTGCTTTGATCAAGCTTAATGGGGTCAGCGGCTAGGATTTTGATACGTTGTTGAGACTCTGGTTTGGCTGTTTTTTCATCAGCTAAATAGGTAAACGCATTTAAAGCTCGGATTTGACGTTGAATGGTATTAGCATCGTTTTGCCAATTAATTTCACCCTCAGCTGTGGTGATTTTTTCGGCGTAATTGGCTTGGGTGTCGTCTTGGGTTTCGGCTTGAGTTTGGTAATACTTTAAAGCTTTTAATACCGTCACAATCGCTTCACCGCCTAAAGTGGCTAATTTATCATGCAAGGTTTGGGTGGTGTCAATATCGGTTATCGGACAAGCCACTTTATACAGCATATCGCCTATATCGAGTCCTTGTGCCATCTGCATGATAGTAATGCCGGTTTGGCTATCACCTGCTAGAATTGCCCGTTGAATCGGTGCAGCGCCTCGCCATCTTGGCAGTAGTGAGCCGTGAATATTTAAGCAGCCAAAAGTTGGGGTGTTTAATACCCCAAGTGGTAAAATCAAACCGTATGCTGCTACCACCATCACATCGGGTTGGTAGTTTGCTAATGTTTCACGTGAAACCATTCCTTGTGAACTTTTTAAACTAAAGCTTTCGGGCTGCTCAACAGGAATATGATGCGCTAAAGCCAGCTGTTTTACAGGACTTGTGGTGAGCTTTTGTCCTCGTCCTGCTTTGCGATCGGGCTGGGTATAGACAGCAACAATGTCAAGATTAAGTTCATGCTGATTATCAAGTAAATGCTGTAAGGCGACTTTGGCAAATTCGGGTGTGCCAGCGAATACAACGCGCAAAGGGGGATTAGACATAGCAATTTCATCATTTTTTGTGAATTTCTGCTATTATAATATGATTCGTCTAAATACCCAATTTTTAGCTTATGAAAGGATTTCGCTGTGCCTAATCAAACCTTGTCACGCTTATCTGCTTCAGCTTCTATGAAAACAATAGTCGCTGTGGTGGTGGCGATGATAAGTTTTTTGATAATTTGTTATGGCTTATTATGGTTTTTAGCCAAACAACAGCAGCAATCTGAAGTTGAAACGTTTTTATATGATGTGGCAAGTAATCTTAATCATAAAATCGATGTTAAAGATAAGCTAGAAGATATCAGCTTAACCCCGTCAATTGAAATTGAAAACTACCAATTACTCATTTTTTCCCCCGATAATCATATTATCAATATTCAAAAAGATTTAGCAAATACCTCGGTAATTTTACCGGCTTGGAAATTAAGCAATCCAGACACTCGCCAAGTCTATCGAAAGCTTGATGGTTTTGAGGCATGGTACCCCTTACATAATCATTATCGACTATATGCCAATGTGCAGTTTAATACGATTTGGGAGAGTTTTGATAACCCTTTATATGCGTTGCCGCTATTGTGGGCTTGTTGTTCATTGCTGCTACTTAATATTTTAATTCAAAAACGCCAGCAGGATTGGCAGATTGTAACCGAGTATTTAGATCAGTTGCCCCAAACGGTTGCCACAGGCTATCGCCCTTTGTCGATTAATTCTCAACAAGCATTGCCTGAAGTACGCCATCTTGCGCATCTATTAAATCGTCTGTCATATAAAATGACGCAGTATTATGAACAATCTACAGAGCTATTTTACCGACAAAATGCGTTGATTGATAATGCCCCAGTGGCTTTATTTTTGATAAGTCGTAAAGGAAAATTGTTATATTTTAATGACCAATTTGCTCAAACCTTTAATACCTCGTTTGATAGTCAAGTGGTATATATGCTTAGCGATTTTATCACAGGCATGGACAAGTCAACCCAACAACGCCTCAATAATTTGCAAGCGTATCAATTTTTAGAAACCTTATCGGTGACTGACTTACAACATGAGTTGTATTTTGATTTATTTCTTACCCCATTTTATAACCGCTTTGGTAAGCTTAAAGGCTTTAGTGGGGTTCTACAAGTGGTGACCCAGTATCATAGCCAATTACAAAAACCTTGGTTAGAAGATAAAAAATATAGCGATAAAATTGCCAGTCTAGAAAAATTGTGGGCAATATTGGGGCATGAACTACGTACGCCTTTAAGTGGTATGATTGGGATGATCAATTTATTAAGCGAGGATAAAAACCAATTTAATCAAGAACAACAAGAAACACTAACAACCATCCAACAATCCAGCCAAACCATGCTACAACTGCTCAATGACATGCTAGATATGGCAAAACTGGATGCCGGTAAATTACAAAGTAATATCACCTCAGTGGATTTATTACTATTAATGCAGCAAGTTGCTGAATTAATGATAGGAAATGCCAAAAGTAATAATATCAGCCTTTACTTAATTGCTGACCCAATGCTGCCACATTATTTTGACAGCGATGATGGGCGATTACGGCAAATTTTACTCAATCTGATGAGCAACGCCATCAAATTCACCCCACAAGGCTATGTGGCGTTATTAGCAGATAAACTGACTCGTGACCATCCAATTATCCAACAAAAACTTTTGGATAATCAACAAGCGATTGCAGTACATTGGCTTAGATTAACCGTTAAAGATACGGGCATTGGCATTTCTCCACAGGAACAAAAAAAGCTGTTTTCTTATTTTAATCAAGCCAATGATTCTATTAGTCAGCAGTTTGGCGGGACGGGTTTAGGACTGGCAGTCTCTAATAATTTTACCCAAATGCTGGGCGGCTTTATTCACCTTGTCAGTGAGGCAGGCAAAGGTAGCGAGTTTCAAGTGTATTTACCGCTGAGTAAATTTAGCTTACAGCCTGCCTTTGATTTTGGTATCAAACACCTCAAGATTTATTTAATTATAATTTCACCTTATGATATTTTGCACTTATTTAACCGTTTTTTTCAGTATTATGATTTGGTTGGGCTAATGATTACCAAGATAGGTCTAGCAATGGTACAAAAAATCAATGCAATCAATTTTTTAGATTTAATGCCCATCTTTATTGTGGATGATGTGGGATATTTGGGGAATGAGGCTTTATTTAGTAATATTCCTATCTTTAATAAAAGCCGTAAGCTCGTTTGTTCAATGGATACCGAGCGCACCATAAATTCTGACCTTCTTATGCAGTTTGATGGGGTGCTACCAAAGCCAGTGACCGTCAGCAGTATGTTTGCCGAAGTTTCCCGGCTATATTATCAAAATAACGTCCCCAGTGATGGGGTGAGTAGTTTGCCAGCCCAAGCGGCGTTCAAACAGTTTTTACAGCAACATGCTGACATGTTAGAGTCATCAAACTTAACCACACATTCAGCCTTAGAAACCACCCCGCTTCTTAATACTATAAATACAGCGTCTATATCCAAAGTGCTCAATCAGCCTAGCCATACTATTTTATTAGCAGAGGACAATCCCGTTAATCAAAAAATTGCCCAAAAACAGTTAATGAAACTTGGATATAACGTTATAGTTGCGGACAATGGGCAGACGGCTATTGAGCTGTTAAAATCATATCGTAAAGAGATCAACCTAATTTTAATGGATTGTCGTATGCCAATACTAGATGGTATCGAGGCGACGCGCATGATACGTGCCAATAAAGACAGTATCCCAATTATTGCCTTGACTGCAAATGACACCGATGAAGATCGTAAGATATGTATTGCTGCAGGGATGGATAACTTTTTGACCAAACCACTAAATAAAGATAGTTTATCAGCCTTATTAAAACGCTATTTAATTTAAAAGAAATAATCATTCATTTTTCTACTTCCAGCAGTATATTTATGGCAATACACCATCTAATCATGATCACGCTCTAAAAGCATGGTATTTTTAATTCTTATTTTTTCCAGTTTTAAACAAGCAGCAAGCAGCTTGCACAGTCGGCTATTATCTTTAGCTAAAAGTAATTTTTTATAAATACCCATGCTGGGCTAAAAAATCTTGCGTTATTTTTGACTGCACCTTGTCCACCTCTGGAATAGCAAGCCCCTTTTCGCCTAGCAACAGTCTTTCTAGATACCTCGCTACTACATCCACTTCAATATTTACCACGCTACCGACTTTCCAATGCTTACCAATATTGGTTACTTGCGCTGTGTGGGGAATAATATTTAAACTCACCACATTATCTACCACCAAATTAGTGGTTAAGCTAATACCATCCACTGTGATTGAGCCTTTGGTGGCAACATACTTGGCAAATTCATTGGGAATTTTTAACTCGATATAAATCGAACGAGAATCTTGACGCATCGTCATAATTGTCCCAATTGTATCCACATGCCCTGACACGATATGGCCACCAAAGCGTGTGGTTGGTAACATGGCTTTTTCTAAATTCACTATTGTGCCAATTTGCCAATTGGCTAAGGCAGTTTTTGATAATGTTTCACGTGAAACATCGACACTGTACCATCCCTCACCAAACTCAACCACTGTCAAACAAATACCATTACTGGCAATAGAATCCCCAAGCTTTACATCACTAAAGTCTAAATTCTTAGACCCAATGGTCAAGCGAACATCACCTTGGGTATGTTCAATTTTTTGAATCAGGCCTGTTGCCTCGATAATACCTGTAAACATCAATTTGACTCCACACTTTAATAAAAATTTTTAATTAATACTAAACAATATATTTTTAATATTTGTGCTAATAAGCATTATCTTTAACGTAAGCGTTGTCTTCTAGTTTATTTTAGAAAAGTAAAAGGCTTGTGGATAACTTATTAACTCTTCTGCTGAGTATACATTAAACTTTTTAACTTTAAAAAGTTATCCACAATCAAAACTCACTATTAATTAATTTATAAATTCTTTAAGTTTCATGTGAAACATAGCTATATAAAGGTTTCTAGCATATTAGTTATTACAATAATTATAAAAAATGTTTCATGTGAAACTTTTATCCACCAAGTATATTATTTTAAATTTATAGAATAATAATCAAGTTTTTGCCGTGGTGGATAACTTTATAAAAAACATTTTAAGACTTTACTAAACTAGGTGGCTAAAAAAATTACCCCAAACATTCTAAAGCAATTCTAAATTAAAAATCAGCTTTAAATCTTTGCCAATGGTTTCATGTGAAACTAGGTTTAAATTTAGCTGTTGAGCAATAGTGGAAAAATCAAAGTTTGACATATCAGTCGCTGTTTTACCAAGCAAACAAGGGGCTTGATAAACTACCCATTCATCAATCAATTTTGCTTGTAAAAAAGCGGTGGTGATGCCCGCACCAGCCTCTATCATGATATCATAAATCGCATATTCATCCCTTAGCGTTATGAGTAATTGATTTAGAGTGATAGGCTCTTGAATCAATAGGATTTTGCGTTGGGCAAGTTGGCTTTGGTACCATGTGCCTTTTGTGTCTATGTGACCTCGTCTATCAAGTACTACCAATAATGGCTGTGGGATGTCGCTAACTGCTACGCCCAGCTGCTGACTACGTACAGTCATCTGCGGGTAATCTGCTAAAACCGTTTGGCTACCGGTAATAATAGCGCCTGAGATGGCGCGCAAATATTGTACATCTTGGCGAGATTCTTCGCTGGTGATCCATTGCGACTCACCGGTAGCCATGGCAATCTTACCATCAAGGCTACACGCTGTTTTGGCTCGCACATAGGGCAAACCACCTGCCATGACACGAAAAAATCCCTGATTTAAGACAAAAGCTTGTGTATGGCAAACCCCTGTAATAACTTCTATCCCCGCCTTTTTAAGTTTGGCAATACCGCCACTTGCATTGGGATTTGGGTCAGCTACCGCAATAACTACTCGGCTAATTTTTGCTAAAATTAAAGCATCGGCACAAGGTGGAGTACGTCCATAGTGGTTGCATGGCTCTAGTGTGACATAAGCAGTTGCACCCGTTAAATCATCACCCATAGCTTGTTTGGCATGGCGTAGGGCAAACACTTCGGCATGCGGCTCACCCGCACGGTAATGATACCCCTCGCCAATGATTTGTCCATTTTTAACAATTACGCAGCCCACACAAGGGTTAGGACGTGTGGTATAGCGTCCTTTTTTGGCAAGCTCAATGGCGCGCTGCATATAATAAACGTCAGTAGACTGGTAAGTCTGCATTACTGCTACTCCTTAAATCTCACATCACAAGAAATTTAATATCCCAAGGTTAAGGCGTGTCTTGACGTTTACGTTTGTTTTTTTTAGTAAAGTTTTGAATTTTCTCGCTGATCTCTGCTTTATTAGCGCTGTCAGATAAACTTAGTAGCACTTGTTGAAATGCTTCAATATCTTGGAAATCTCGATAAACACTAGCAAATCTAACATAGGCGATATCATCTAAGCTGCGTAATTCGTTCATCACCAATTCACCCAACACTTTACTGTGAATCTCACGCTCACCAAGCTGTCGCAAATTTTTTTCTATACGGCTAATTAATGCTTCGATACTGTCAGTATCGACGGGGCGTTTTTGTAAGGGTAACTGAATAGAGCGACGAAGTTTTTGGTTATCATAGGGTTCAATACGACCGTTGGATTTGATAATGCGAGGCATCAACGCTTCGATGATTTCAAACGTCGTAAAACGCTCATTGCACTCAACACATTGGCGGCGGCGGCGAACTTGTGCCCCTTCAGCGGCAAGCCGTGAATCCACAACTTTGGTGTCTTGTGCGTTACAAAAAGGACAATACATAGTCTTTCCTACTATTTACCAATACAAAAGCTGCCAAAAATCTTCCCTAACAAGTCATCTGCGGTAAAATCGCCAGTAATTTCGCCTAAATGCTGCTGAGCTTGCCGTAGGCTTTCTGCCACAAGCTCGCCTGCATGATAAGTATGCAGTTGTTCATCGGCTTCCTTTAAAGCAGCTTGCACCCTTCGTAGCGCATCTAGATGGCGAGTACGAGCAATAAGACTATTTTCTGGTGGATGAAAGCCAACCAACTCACACAGCATTTGTGACAAGGTATCAAGCCCTGTATTTTGTACACAAGATACTGCCACCTGTTGATAGCCTGCTAGATTGTTTTGCACCGGTATGTCTTGAGTGAGTAAGTCAACTTTATTACCAATCAATAATAATCGCTGTGGACTTGGCAAGTCGCCCAATAAATCTTTGGCTAACGTCAGGGGTGAATGTTCTTGGCTGATATCATAAACCAATAGCACCATGTCCGCTTGCTCAATGGCAGTTTTAGCACGCTCAATACCAACTTTTTCCACCGTATCGTCTGTGTCTCGTAAACCTGCTGTATCTGTTAAATTTAACGTCAAGCCATTGAGTACGATGGTCTCTTGCAAGATATCCCGTGTCGTACCTGCGATATCAGTCACAATGGCACGTTCCTGCCCCGCCAAGCGATTGAGTAGACTAGACTTGCCTGCATTGGGGCGTCCTGCAATCACCACCGATACCCCATCACGTAATAGTTGTCCTTGCTTGGCAGTATCAAGTACGGCATCGACTTGAAGCTCTAGATAATGAAGTTGGTTGGCGATTTGTTTATCTGCCAAAAAATCCACATCTTCTTCATCAGGAAAATCGATCGCCGCCTCCACATGTAGCCGAAGGTGAATCAATAATTTGAGCAAACTATGAATCTTAGCAGAAAACTCCCCTGTAAGTGAGCGTATGGCGCTTTTGGCTGCCGCAACACTGGTTGCATCAATCGCATCGGCGATGGCTTCTGCTTGTACCAAATCAATTTTATCATTTTCAAAAGCTCGTGCAGAAAACTCCCCCGCTGCCGCCTGTTTTGCCCCTAATTCAAAACAACGGCTTAACAGTTGTTGTTGTAATATCATGCCGCCATGACCTTGTAGCTCGATAACATCTTCACCGGTAAATGAGTGCGGGGCGGGAAAATACAACACCAATCCTTCATCAATCACTCCGCCATCGCTATCAAAAAATTGACAAAAATGCGCAAAACGCGGGGTGAAATCTTTTTGGCGCTGACACATCTTTTTTGCAATCGGTTGGGCTTGCGCACCTGATAGACGAATAACGCCCACACCGCCTCGTCCAAGTGGCGTGGCGATGGCACAAATGGTAGGATTTAAAGAGTTATCATTTAACATAATATAAACAAGGTCAAGACTAGATGGGCTATTTTACCACTTATTGGCAGCCTTTAACTGATGTTTTTATGGTTGCAAATAAAAACCCCTTTAACCATGGGCTAAAGGGGTTAACCAAGCAATACGATTTATACCACGTTTTTAGCGAGATCTCTGGCCGCTTGTTCTCTTTCGACTTTTTTATTAATCAAGTACTGCTGTGTCATGCTAAACAAATTATTGACTGTCCAATAAAGTACCAATCCCGCTGGGAAGAATAACATAAATACGGTAAAGATAATTGGCATAAACTTCATCATGCGCGCTTGCATAGGATCTTGTGGCTGGGGGTTAAGATGTTGTTGTAAGAACATAGCACCCCCCATCAATAATGGCAGGATAAATAATGGATCCATTGAGGATAAATCTTTAATCCATAAAATCCAAGGGGCTTGTCGCAGCTCAATTGATTCTACTAATACCCAATAAAGCGCCAAGAAAATCGGCATTTGAGCAATCACGGGTAAGCAGCCCGCCATTGGGTTAACCTTTTCTTCTTTATAGATTTTCATCATCTCTTGGCTCATACGCATACGGTCATCGCCAAAGTCGTCTTTTAAGGCTTGCAGTCGAGGTGCAATGGCACGCATTTTTGCCATCGAGTAATAGCTTTTATTGGCTATCGGCATCAATAGGAATTTAACAACTATTGTTAATAAAATAATCGACCAACCCCAATTACCGACAATTTGATGAATAGATTTAAGTAACCAAAATAATACTTTAGAGATCGGCCATAAAATACCATAGTCAACCGTTTTGTCTAAGCCTTCTGCTAATGGTTTTAAGGTAGTAGGGGTTTTGGGTCCTGCATACAGTGTGGAGCTTAACGTCGCCTGTTTATTGGGTGCAACCGAAACAGGGTTACTAGTAAACCCGATAATATGTTCGTTTTCATTTTCTCGGCTATAGAAATTTGCGGTATAACCTTTAGGGATCCACGAAGACACAAAATAATGTTGCACCATCGCTACCCAACCTTTGTCACTGCTCGCTTTTAAGTCATTGCTATTAAAATTACCAAACTTAAGCTTATTATAAGGGCTATTTGGTGTACCCCAAGCCCCGCCCAAATAAGTGGACATGCTCATCGCCCCTTTATTTGCCAAACCAGGGTCTTTACTGCTGTCACGTTTCAGTTGTGAAAATAGCTGTCCTTGCCAAGGCTGATTGCTGGTATTATTGATATTATAACTGACATCAATGGGATACTGCCCCTTGGTAAAGGTATAAGTTTTTGTAACCGTTACCCCATCTTTTTGGTAAGTAAGTGGCACACTGAGTGTATTTTGCGCAGGTTGCATGACATATTGCGTGGCAGGCGTGGTATAAGTTGCTCGTCCTTCTGCCGTATCAATGCCATTTTTGCCAATCAAACCAGACTGCGCCACATAAACCCGTTGGGTGTCATTTTGCAATAGCACAAACGGGGTTTTGCTACCCAATGTCGTGTCATAATCTCGTAAAGCCGCATATACCACGTCGCCACCGACAGGATTAATGCGAATATCATACTTATCCGTCGTTACACTAATCAACTGTGTACTTGCCGTAGCAGCAGTGGGGGAGGGCAATGTATTGGGGCTACTTGGTACATCGGTGGCGTTATTCGCTGATGGTATGTCAGGCGATACATTCCCTGTGCCAGCGACAGGGGCAGCCGCTTGGGTATTTACATTGCCATAATCCTTATTCCAAGCCAAAATCAACAGGTACCCTGTAATCAACATGGCAATAATGATTAATGTCCGTAAAATTTTTTGCATATCGCTATCCTATCAAATGACAACTATAACTGATAAATTATTATCTTCTTTACCAATCTTTTACATCACTTGTGGCAAAAAAACCTTGAAGAAATATTGAAACAGAAAATAAATTTCAAAATGACAGCTATTTTACTAAAAATTTACCAAAAAAGATACGAAACTCTCGCTCTTATCCTTACCTTATCGCTTTAAGCGATAACAACTCAATACCATAAATCCACTAGGATAGGTAGCCAAAAAGTAAAAATGATAGCGGTAAAAAGGCAAAGGCACAAAATCTATACCTGACCCACCCCAAGGATGACAGCGACATACCCGCTGGCACGTCAGCCATCCACCTTTTAAGCCGCCATGCAAACGCAATGCCTCAAGGGCATAACTAGAACACGTTGGATAAAAGCGACACCGAGCAGGTAACAAAGGACTGATAAAATATCGATAAAAATGCACAATAAACGTTAAAGCCAATTGAATAAACTTATCCATGCCGCATCTTTTTTGAGAGTTTATAGTGAATTTGCTTAAAGGCTTGCTCAATTTGTTCAGTAATTTGAGCATTGGTTAACGATTTTGTGGTTTGTTTTACCGTGAAAACTATATCAATAGAAGCATTGAAATCAGCTTGATGTAATCTAAAGTATTCACGTATTAGCCGTTTAATGCGATTTCTTTCGTTCGCACGCTTTACTTTTTTTTTGGTAATTGCCATACCAACACGGCTAATATCACTTTCATCTCTTAATTTGACAATCAGTAACAAATTAGGCTGGTGTACCTTAAAATCAAAGGCATCAAAAATCTTTTGAAACTCAACGGCATGAAGTAAACGCTGTGTTTTATCAAATGCAAAACTTGATGATGGTAACGGCATCATGCGAGTACTCCAAGAGTATTGAGAGCATTATTTTTAATAATTTTCTAAAAAATAATTAAGATAAAAAAGAGCGATATAATATAACTACATCGCTCTTTTTAAGATAATATGATTACAGCTTAAACTTAGCTATCTTATAATCATATATATTACACAGTTAAACGGTGACGGCCTTTAGCACGGCGACGCGCTAGAACTTGTCGTCCATTTTTTGTCGCCATACGAGCACGAAAACCGTGAGTACGTTTACGCTTGATAACGCTAGGTTGGAAAGTACGTTTCATGAGATACACCTGAGCTTAATTCAACTTAAGATAACTAACTAAGTTTAAATTACAAAAATAGTTAATCTATTATTATTACCAATTTCACCCTACTCGTCAAGTTATTTTTAAACTACTTTCAGGGCAATCGCACTATAAATTTCTACCGAACAACAACTGTTCAAGATAAGACTTATTTTGAGAAGCCCGCATTTTGCTACGTTTAACAGATAATTTTTCATCACCATTGGCACGGATTAAATTTAACGCAGTACGAGTAAGCAGCGCCTTGTTTGCCTTCTCATTACGCTCAAGGCTTTTTTGACCATCTTCCCCAAAGGTAACATCCAGCACCCAATGTTGGCTATTTTCAATTGACCAATGACTGCGGATAGTCTTAGCAATGGTAGGTAAATCAGTTAGTGAGGTTAGATAATATCTGCGTTCGGTCGTGGTTTTACCTTTAATCTTACGGATAGATTCTACCATAGCCACGGCATTTAAGTTTATCCATTCATCTTTGCCTTGAAGCCAATTAAGGTCAGATGATATGGCATAACGTCTTGTTTCAATGCGTCCGTGGTCTTTTTCGATGGTTTCGACAATGCTAAGTTTGTCGTTGTCAAACTGGGTATTGAGCCAAAGCGATACATCTTCATATAAGGTTTTGTGGTTGTTCTTTAGGGCAAAGATATAATCGGCTTTTGCTTTGCTGATTTGTTGAGTGATGTCTTTTTGGCAGTAGATGGCATCGGCAGTAATGATACTACCGCTCATATCAATGAGTTTTAGTAGTTGGGGTAAGGTTTTTATTTCGTTGGTTTTCTCGCTAATATCAAGCTGGGCGAGTATAAGTTTGGTTTGACTGGCAAAGGCGGTGACAAGTTGTAGGGGATTGTCGCTTTTATGTCCACCTTGTACAAATTTGCCGTCAATGGCGATGTGGGGGTGCTTGGTTTGATTGTCGTTTATCCAGTCACTAAAGTATTGGCTAAGTTCGTCTTTGTTGAGCCGTTTGAAGACGTTGCCAAAGGTGTCGTGTGAGGGTATGCCGTTTGTGAGGTCAAGAAATTTGGCAAACCATGTTTTGTTTTCATTGCCAAAGTCTTCGATGTCTACCCAGTCATTGTAGCCACAGATGACGGCGGTTAATGCAATGGTGAGGATGTTTTTGAGTGGATGCAGTAGATTTCTGTTTTGCCGTCTTGGGTCTTGTATTTGTTCTAGGTAGTCGATGGGGTTGGTGAGCATTAGGATTCTCCTTTTTGCTCACATTTTATTCTTTTGTCAAAATTTTTTCACTTTGTAGTGTGATTGCCCTGAAACTACTTTTCTACATTGTAAAGTATTATGGTTCATCAAATTTTTTCTGGTAATAACTTAACCTGTGTTGTATAAATCTAGATAGCATTAAAGTTATCCACAAAATATTTTTTCTAATAGTATATTAATATATATAAATATTATTATTATTAAGCAGGTGATTTTCGGTGGATAATTAATTTATTACGATATTTATCAAATATTTATGATGTTGATAACTATGTTAATAACCCGTGTATAGTTTGTTGAAAATTCTGAAATATAAATTATCCACAAAGTTATCCACCTACTTTTCCACAAGAAAAATTTTTAAATTTAGTTTTATCTGCAATAGATTTATGGTAAATTACCCCCAATTTAGAGGGTAAGGGTACTATGGCAATTTCTTTATGGGATAAATGTGTTGAATCATTACATTATCAATTACCTGATAATATTTTTATTATGTGGATTAAGCCGTTAACTGCTGTTGAAGCAGACGGTAGTTTAATCATTAATGTGCCTAATCAATATTTTGCCACCTATATCGAAAAAAACTATTTAAAATTAATTAAGGATGTTGTACATCAAATTGAGCCAACTCAGTCAATTGATGTGCAATTGAGTATTGATAAAGCGCCTACGCTCTATCAAGAAAATATAATTAGTCAAATCAATACTGATGCCAAAAATACGTCTGCTGTTAGACAGGTTGTAGAATCCCAACGAGGCTTTCAACACTTAGATGCCACATTAACCTTTGAACAATTTGTAACAGGGAAGTCAAATCAGCTCGCATATAGTATTTGCCGAGAAACAGCGGCTAATTTAGGCGCATCAAAAAATAACCCGCTGTTTTTATATGGGGGAACAGGCCTGGGTAAGACCCATTTGTTACAAGCGGTGGCGCATGATATTTTAAAACAGGGTAAGACTTTTTATTATTTTACCTCGGATAAATTTATTACCCACTTGGTCAGTGCCATTCAGCAGCATAAAATTGACGAATTTAAAGGAAAAATCAAAAAAGCGGATTTGCTGATCATTGATGATGTTCATGTGATTGCAGGTAAGCCAAAAAGTAGTGAAGAATTTTTAGTATTATTTAATGATTTTATTGGTAAAAATAAACAAGTAATTTTAGCATCTGATCGTCATCCAAGCGCTTTAACTGAGTTTGATGAACGAACTAAATCTCGTTTTTCATGGGGCTTAGCGGTAGCGTTAGAGCCACCTGAGCTTGAAACTCGTATTCAGATTTTACAAAAAAAATCGAAATCACAAAATATTAACTTGCCAAAAGATTGTGCTATTTTTATCGCTCAGCATATTGTAGCAAACGTACGAGAGTTAGAAGGGGCGTTAAATAAAGTAATGGCAATGGCGCGATTGCTTAATGAACCTATTCAGCTTGATTTGGTTCAATTGGCGCTAAAGGATGTGGTAGCAATTCGGGTACAAGCGGTCAGTATGGATAATATCCGTAAAGTGGTGGCTGAGTTTTATGATGTGTCTGTTAAGGAATTGATGGGGAAAAAACGTCTAAGGCATATTGCTCGTCCTCGTCAAGTTGCGATGGCATTGGCGCGAGAGTTGACAAATAATAGCTTTACAGAGATTGGTCAGTCATTTGGAGGGCGCGACCACACAACCGTGATGCACGCTTGTGAAAAGGTACAAGAATTGTGTCAAAGTGATGCGATGTTTGAAAAAGACTTTCGCTCATTAAAATTAATGTTACAAACCTAATTTTATAAAAACTATGCTTGATTGAACTCACATTCAATTGATTTAAGGCGATGCTATGCAGTTAGTAATTTCTCGTGATGTGTTATTACAGACAATAAACTTAATTTCTAAGGCGGCTGACAAACGCCATAATATGGTTATTTTGGGTAATATTAAAATCGTGTTAACCCAAAACCAGTTATTATTGACCGCCTCTGATTTAGAAGTGGAATTACAAGCTACGTTAAATTTACCTGATGGGGCATGCCAGCAAGCCGGACAAATCACAGTGCCTGCCAATAAATTAAAGGATATCATTAAATTATTGCCTGATAATTTGCCTGTGACTTTAAGTGTAACGAGTGACAATCATTGCTTAATTGTGTGTGGTAAGAGTCGGTTTAAATTAAGTACGTTACCTGCTGAAGATTTCCCAAGATTGGGCGAGCCTGACCAAGCCATGCCGATTGAATTAAATCGTGAAGATTTGAGCGATTTATTAGAGCATACGCATTTTGCAATGGCGTTGCAAGATGTGCGTTATTACTTAACTGGTATGTTGTTTGAGTTAAAACAGCGTCAACTAGCCACCGTCGCCACCGATGGGCATCGCTTAGCGCTGGCTCGCACGGTTATCGAAAATGCTGATGAAACGGCTGAACTCAGTGCAATTTTACCCCGTAAAGCAGTGGTTGAACTTCAGCGTCTACTTAGTGAGTTAAAACGGATGCTACCCAATCATGATAACAAAATCACTTTACATGTTGGGCGAGAATTTTTGCAAGTCATTTTGCCATTTGGTGAAATCGACAGCGCTGGGCAGATGCAAAATCCGATTTTGGTATCGTTTACGGCGCGTTTAATCGATGGAAAATTCCCCGATTATCGTCGTGTTATGCCAAGTAGCACCAATAAAGTGGCTTTGATACAACCCGAGCAATTAGCCAATGTATTGCGGCGGGTGGCGGTACTTAGCAATGAAAAATCTCGTGGGGTGATTTTTGAGTTTAATGGTGACAATAACCTTGAAATTCGAGCCAGTAATGCCGAACAAGATGAGGCAAGTGAAAGCCTAGCAATTCAATACCAAGGTGAACCGCTCGAGATTTCCTTTAATGTGGCTTATCTGCTAGATGTGTTAAATGTTTTAAACGGTGATATTCAGTTTAATATGAGCCAAGCCAATGCCTCAGTATTATTACAACAGATCAATGATGTTAAACATGAATTTGTCGTTATGCCAATGCGTATTTAGTGACAATAATGATATTAGATTGGAAATTTTGCATTAGGCTAGATGGTTAAATTTGTTTAAGTAATAGTAATTGGTGAAACACTTGTATGAAAATCACAGACTTACAAATTCACCATTTTCGCAATATTCGCCATGCCCATATTGAGCCTGCTCCCTGCAATGTGTTTTTAGGGCATAATGGTAGTGGAAAAACCTCTATTTTAGAAAGTATATATTTATTATCTCGTGGCAAAAGCTTTCGTCATCACCAACCAAAACATTATATTGAACATGGTTACCCTCATACTACCGTTTTTGCCAAGTTAACATCCCAATATGGTGGTATACAAACTGTTGCTATTGAAAAAACCTTGGATGCTAGCACACAGTTACGTCTAGATGGGCAAACCATTATTACTCAAAGCCCTTTGACCAAATTATTACCTACCTTATTATTTGAGCCGATCACCCTTAATAGCCTTGAAGCAGGCAGCCAAATCCGCCGAGAGCTATTAGATTGGTTGTTGTTTCACGTGGAACAAGGATTTCATGAAGAATGGTTGTCTTATCATCGATTACTCAAACAACGCAATACTTTACTTAAACAAGTTCAAACGCTTCAACAGTTAACACAGTGGCAACGCCAAGAAATCCATGCATGGGATAATGCGCTGGCAAATCATGCCAAACAGATTCATCAGATGCGTGCTGCTATCATTGAACAGTGGCAATTGCAGTTTAAAGCGCAAGTGGCCGAATTTTTGCCACAGTATGCTGATAAATTACGATTACGCTATAGCATTGGCTTTGATCCAGCGGTCGGTTTAAAGACTATCCTTAACGAACGGCTTGAACAGGATTTAGCCCTAGGCTATACCCGTATGGGTAGCCATCGTGCCGATATCCATGTGATGCTAGATAATGAGGTAATGGATGAGGCAGAACAAACGCATAAATTTAGTTACCCTGCCGCCGATATATTGTCTCGAGGTGAAAAAAAACTGCTGATGATGGCTTTACGCTTGTCGCAATTGCCTTTACTCAACGCGGTAAATAAAATCCCACTGGTGCTACTCGATGACATCACTGCAGAACTGGATGCTAATGCGTTAAAAATCTTGTCACATGCGCTTAAGCAAGTAAACTCCCAGCTGTTTATCACCAGTCTATCCGATGATATTATGCCAATGATACAAGCTATTTGGCAAAATGAAGTAAAATTGTTTCACGTGGAACAAGGAACAATTCAACCACAATAACATGCCTACTACATGACTTTTTCGTCAAAATTTGTTAAAATATCGCCTTTCTTTTTGACAAAAATCGCCGCAAATTTTCATAAAATTTGGATGACCCACTGGCAAGTTAAACATGGAGTTAAGCAAAAGATTTTTGTTGAAAAATGCTTGTTAAATCATGGAGTTGTCATGTTAGATGCACAAACAAACACCACTCACAATCCCACATCAGCCGTAGCTGAAGAAAAAGAATACGGTTCAGACAGTATTCGGGTGTTAAAAGGGCTAGAAGCGGTACGGGTACGCCCAGGGATGTATATTGGTGATACCGATGACGGTACAGGGTTACATCACATGGTGTTTGAAGTAGTCGATAACTCGATTGACGAAGCACTGGCAGGACATTGTGACGAAATTAATATTACGATCCATGAAGATGAATCAGTGAGTGTGCGCGACAATGGACGGGGTATTCCAGTCGATATCCATCCTGAAGAAGGGGTGTCTGCGGCGCAAGTGATTATGACGGTGCTTCATGCTGGTGGTAAATTTGATGCCAATAGTTATAAGGTGTCAGGCGGCCTGCATGGGGTGGGCGTATCTGTGGTCAACGCGCTATCTAAAAAACTACAACTCGATATTTGGCGCCAGGGTTTTCATTACACCCAAACGTATGCCGATGGTGAGCCACAAGGTGATATTATCAAACTTGAAGCCACTGATAGAACAGGCACGCAAGTACGCTTTTATCCCAGTGAGGAGATTTTTACAGGTACGATTTTTGATTACGAAATCTTAGCAAAACGACTGCGGGAGTTATCGTTCTTAAACTCTGGCGTGCGCATTGTGCTGACCGATGAACGCAGCGATAAACGCCATGAGTTTGAACATACAGGTGGATTGGCAGAGTTTGTCACTTACATCAATGCGGGTAAAGAAGGCTTAAATGAAGTCTTTCATTTTAATAGCGAGCAAGACGATGGCATTAGCGTGGAAGTCGCTTTGCAATGGACAGACACGTATAATGAAAAAGTCTTAACCTTTACCAATAACATCCCACAACGCGATGGCGGCACGCATTTATCAGGCTTTCGCTCAGCTTTGACCCGTGGTTTAAATAACTACATGGAAAGCGAAAACTTGATGAAAAAGGAAAAAGTTGCGGTGACAGGTGATGACGCGCGGGAAGGCTTGACGGCGATTGTATCAGTTAAAGTACCCGATCCCAAATTCTCAAGCCAAACGAAAGATAAACTGGTGTCCAGCGAAGTTAAATCTGCGGTCGAATCGGCAATGAGCGATAAATTTAATGAGTATCTGCTCGAAAATCCCAATGCCGCCAAAGCGATCGCAGGTAAAATCATCGATGCAGCGCGTGCTCGTGAGGCAGCAAGAAAAGCGCGTGAGTTGACCCGCCGTAAAACCACCATGGACATCGCAGGCTTACCAGGTAAACTTGCCGACTGCCAAGAAAAAGACCCAGCGTTATCCGAGTTATACTTGGTGGAAGGAGATTCGGCAGGTGGTTCTGCCAAACAAGGGCGTAGCCGAAAAACCCAAGCGATTTTGCCGTTGAAAGGTAAAATCTTGAACGTGGAGCGAGCGCGGTTTGATAAAATGATTAGCTCGCAAGAAGTTGGTACTCTCATTACTGCCTTGGGTACAGGGATAGGCAAAGATGAGTATAACCCTGATAAATTGCGTTATCATAAAATCATCATCATGACTGATGCGGACGTAGATGGCTCACATATTCGCACGCTACTTTTGACTTTCTTTTTTCGCCAAACGCCAGAGCTTATTGAGCGTGGACACATTTATATTGCCCAACCGCCGCTTTATAAAGTCAAAAAAGGCCGCCAAGAATTGTATCTTAAAGATGACGAAGCATTAAAAGCCTATCTATTGTCATCAACCATTGATGAAACCCAGTTGCATCTATCAGAAGGGACGCCTGCGGTAAGTGGACAAGCGTTAGAAGCTTTATTAAATGATTATAACCAAACCCAAATCATCAAAAACCGCTTACAAATTAAATACCCAGCGGTGGTGCTTGAGGCATTAGCCACGTTACCAAAATTGAGTCTTGATGATTTGTATGACCAACAAGCTATGCAAGATTGGCTGTTCACCTTGAAAACCCACCTTGAGCAAAATGCCAGTGAGCTGAGCCCTGTTATTGAGCTTGAGCGATTTGAAAAACAAGAAGGCGATACACTCAAAACTTATTTTTTACCGCGAGTGACAATTCATATTCATCAGTTGCCACACAGCTATTTACTCGATACCCATTTGCTTAACTCAGGTGAGTATAGTCGACTGCACCGTTTAACAGGACAATGGGTGCGTGCCTTATCAGATACCGCCTATATTGCAAAAGGGGAGAAAAAGTTCCCAATACCTGATATGGCATATTTATGGCAGTCCGTGATGAATGAGGCGCGCCGAGGGCTGTCGATTCAGCGTTATAAAGGCTTGGGTGAAATGAACGCTGATCAACTTTGGGAAACCACGATGGATCCTGAGAATCGCCATATGCTGAAAGTGACGATTGAAGATGCCATCGCTGCTGATCATTTATTTTCGTGTTTGATGGGCGACGATGTCGAGCCAAGACGGGCATTTATCGAGGAAAATGCCTTGAGTGTAACCAATTTGGATATCTAATGCCAAATCTGACTAACAAAGTGCTCTTAAAATAAGGGCATTTTTTTTGATCATGTTTGATAAATATGCTCAGAAAGATCACGCGAAATTCAAACTCATAATTCTTATTTAATGAAGGCAGTTTACCATGATTGCACTCGTGTTACTCGCACTAGCTTTATCCATGGATGCATTTGCCGTGTCTGTTGGACTTGGGGCAAAGCATCGTCATCACACCACCAAAATTGCCTGTATGGCGGCAGGTTATTTTGGCTTGTTTCAAGGTCTTATGCCATTAATTGGTTATCTTGGCGGGCGAACCGTTTTAGGTTTTATCTCAAATTTAGCCCCTTGGATCGCGTGTATGATCTTGGTATGTCTGGGTGGCAAAATGCTCTACGAAGCGTTATCCGAAGACGAGGATGAGTCTACTAATGATGCGTTAACGATTGCCAACCAAAACGAACTGCCAATTACCCAAAAAACCATGACCACACTGGCAATAGCAACCAGTATCGACGCGATGGCGGCAGGCTTTACGCTTAATTTGATTGCGGTCAATGCGTACTTAGCGTGTGCCATCATTGCGATTGTGACAGGCGTTTTTAGTTTTATGGGGGTGTATTTGGGTAAACAATCGGGTACATGGCTTGAAAGTAAAGCTGAGATTTTTGGCGGGTTGGTGCTGATTGGGATTGGACTCAAAATGGTGATACTGTGAAATGAAATTTTTTAGCATCGTTTAGACAATGACAGGTTTTTCTACCTATGATGGGTGATATTTTCACGGTAATAGAAGCTAAAGAATAAAAAAAGAAAAGGAGGTAAATCACCTCCTCTTTTGTTACTTCGTCAATTTTTAGCGTTGATAGACAGAAACTGCCACTTCTACTCGGCGATTGGGTTGTAAACAGTCAATGGCTTGGTTTTTGGGTAGGCTATCGCTACATTGTTTGACAGGCTGGTTCTCACCTGCGCCAGTCGCTAAAATGCTACTTGCATCAACTCCCCGTTCAATCAAATAATTGCGGACGGTTTGGGCTCTTAGTAATGATAGGTTCATATTATACATGTCATCACCAAAGTGATCGGTGTGACCGGTGATTCGCACTTGCATGCTACCTTTTTGACCATATTCGACCAGTTTTTGTGCCAAGGCATCAAGCTCAGTTCGTCCTTTTGGTAACATATCTTCTGGTTTGAATTTATCAAAGTGGAATAACGCATCAGCGGATAGGTTGATTTTTTCTTGAATTAAAGGTGCAGTGACAACCACAGGAGCAGCGGCCACTGGCGGATTGACATATTGGGCGCAATCTGCAGGCTTCCAATAAAATTCTTGACCTTTATAATCTTTATCAAAAATCACTTTATATTGACAAATTTTTACCGAGTTATCAGGTTGATAAAATTTCATAATATAGTCCCACTCACGGGCGTGCTGGGCTTCGCTAAAGTGCGGACGACCAATAAGCTGATACAGTTCATCTTTTGCAATACCAGGACGGATTTTTCTTAAATTTTCGCTGTTAGGAAATTGTCCATCTTTTTGCCAAGCTTTATCAAGGTCGGGGAATACGATATTTTCTGGTTTAACCGTGCCTGAGCTGGAGATGTCGTGGCTAAGCGCGGTTGTGCCCATACATCCTGATAATGCTAAAACAGCGGTGCTTAAGATAGTAAACGTCAATATTTTTTTCATGGGTTTTATCCTTTTATATTAGGTTGTAAGCAATCTTTAATGCTAAAGATTGCTTATATCATCACTATATTGAGTTACCAGTGGAAGCCTGCACCCACTGCGCCACCAAAGTTACCCTGAGTGTCTGCCGTGCCATTGACTTTAATCACCCAGCGACCATTATCCGAAAGTTTTGAGATACCAATGGCAGCGGCACCCTCGCCATTGTAGCTTGCCATACCACCTGCCAGCATAGATTTACCTGGTAAGTAGGCTTGTGGTAAGGCAGCAGTTGCCATTGCCGCTGAGATACCTGCATTGGCATTGTCTTCAACATCGTTAATCTTATAACCCATTTGGTTGAGGGCATTATTAACGTTGTTAGCCAGTCCATTAAGTTGTCCAACATTAACAGCGTCAGTAGGCGCACGACCTTCGGCAACATTATGGATGGTAACAGGCGCTTTGGTATCGGCACCCATAATTGTTACATCATTGCTTTGGACACCGCCATTTGGTGTGGTTGGCGTGGCCGCATTACTATACTGAACCACCCCAGCACCCCCATTTTGAAGCTGTGTAATATTACCTTGAGCTTGTTTAATATCTCCGCGATTTTGTTGAATATCTCCCTGTGCTTGGATAATATCGCTCTGAGCACGTTTGATGTCACCTTGAGCTTGTGTAACCGCTTGGTTAGTTGCATAAAGCTGGCTACCGTTTACCACATCAGTGCTATTTGGGGCAATATTACCTGGAGCAACGCCTGTGATTTTATTGCCATCAATGTTGACATTGCCAACACGGGTAGTATTAAAGGTTGGGTTCATGCTAGTGGCAACATTGTAGGTTGTACTACCATCACTGTTTGAAGTTGGCGTTACGACAATATTATTGCCCGCAGTGACTTTAGTGGTAGAAGCATGAGCCGCGGCTTTTAGCTGAGCCACATTGACTGCGTCACTATCGATTGAGCCTGCGGCCACATTGGTGATTTGGCGATTACCACCATTTTGTGAACCAACAGATACTGCTCCCGCGGTATTTTTTGCAGTCGCTTCAATGGCCGCTTTATCAGCACCCGTAGCATTAGGCAACATGTAGACTTGATTAGTCGCATTAGTTACATTGGAGGTTGCAGTTGCCGCAGCCATACCTGCTCTATTTGCAATAGAGTTTTCACCTAACGCAACCCCACCTGCAACAGATGTTTGCGTATTGTTACCCACTGCGACGCCGCCATGGCCTGTGATACTGGCATTATTGGCGATTGCAAAGCTATTATCTGAGGCGATAGTGTTGTTGTTACCTACCGCATAGCTGTTATTACCAGATACGTTATTCGGGCCACCGATAGCACCTGAATTGTTACCCGTTACCCGGTTGCCTGTACCAATTGCAATGGCCTGTACGCCTGTGGCTTGTGCATTATCACCCATCGCGATTGATTGTGCACCTGTTGCTTTTGCAAGATTACCAAGTGCCACACTTGCTTCTCCTTGGGCTTGTACTTGATTACCAATAGCAATTGCGCCATCACCATTGGCATCAGTTTTATAGCCAATCGCTGTAGACATTGAACCATTTGCTTGTGATTGCTCATCATTTTCACCGCGTAGACCACCTACGCTTCGCTCACCCCCATTAAAGTGGATATATTTAGTGCCCTGTTCATTGATATTCTTAATAGCCGTTAACACTGAGTTAGTTTCAACTGTGCCTGTGCCTACTGCATCATACGTGCGTAGCATTTCAGCCGCTGTAACTGGCGCACCATTAATATTAGTAACTTTGGTACCATCTTGATAAGTGATCGTATTACCATTGCCATCAACCACATTGCCATTGATATCCGTACCACCAACAATTTGCTGAACATTAGCAACGTTACTTTGTACGGTGGTCAAATCACCAATGGTGGCTGCATTATGCCATTGGGCACTGGTAGAACCCTCGGCTTTAACTTGCTCAAGCGTTTTACCCTGCAAACCACTTGCCACATTGGTAATGACATTGTTACCGTTATTCAGTCCAGTTGAAGTAAGGGTAACTGGACTACCCGCCGCACCGTTATTAATGGTTACGCCATTATTATCCACTTTGGTATTACCCGCAGTGACACTATTCACGTTGATGTCTTTTGCTAAATCAAAATTAACGGTATTGCCTTTGGCATCTTTACTAACAGCAATATTTCCATCCGTATTACGCAAATCAACCGTATCACCATTATTGACCGCACTGGCATGATTCCCTTGCGCAGTTAGATTAAAGCTACCTTTTTGACTTGCTTGTTGTGCAACTTGGGCTAATTGGTCTTCTGAAGCAGCTTGACCGCTAGTAAAGGCGTTTGGATCAAAGGTTTTATTGGTTAAACCATTGATGGTGCCTGTGTCGCCACTCACTGTTACCGCGTTATTACCACTAGTAACGAAGGTCGGTGCAGTGACGGTACCTGCAAAGGTCGGATTATCCACAAAGCCCACGCTTTGATTGCCGGATGCGTCTTTAGCGCTAACCACTACGTTTGGATTGCTTGAACTAATGGTTTGTAAGGCACTGTCGGCTTTGGCTAGGCTATCTTTAGTCGCTTGGTTTAAGCCAACTTTGTAGTTAGTGGTATTACTGCCCGCATCTGTAGTGGTTAGGTCAATACCATCACCTTGGGTGACGGTAGTGCCTTTGGCATTAACAGTGTACTCAGTGTTGTTGCCACTGGTAGTAGCATCCACACTCGCAATGTTTGTGCCTGCTTTGACACTGCTGGTTCTTTGGTTGGCAGCCACTTGGTTTAACTGACTGACGTTAACCGCGTCGGTGTCTTGTTGACCTGCTGCCACATTGGTGATGGTGTTGCCACCGTTGTTTAAGCCAGTATTCGTTAAGGTAACTGGGTTGGTGCCGCCATTGATGGTGATGCCGCTATTGTCAACTTTGGTGTTGCCAGTGGTTAGACTGCCATCGGTGCCTAGGTTCACGTCTTTGGCAAGTTTAATGCCAATGCTGCCAT
>ERZ501005.53-NODE-53-length-33679-cov-16.653224_pt1 | contig 33679 bp, 27 predicted proteins | sample MGYA00248830_ERZ501005 | MGnify/ENA primary metagenome ERZ501005 (study PRJEB25958, sample SAMN03398565) | human skin metagenome | study: EMG produced TPA metagenomics assembly of the Human Skin Microbiome Metagenome (human skin metagenome) data set. | reverse complement strand
TTGACGTGTGGTTTGGTGCGTTCAAATTTGGCCTTTGCCATGGTTTTGTTCCTCTTATGTTTGAGTAGTTCAACGCTTAAAAATAATAACTTTTAAGTTTTATAGCATGGTTTGTGTAATCTAATAAAACTCTGCACTACACAAACCATTGCAAAACGTACAACTTATAAAAATTTCATTAGTAATTAAATAGATTATTCATCATCATCTTTACTAGTGAATTTTTTGATGATTTCATCGGCAACGTTACGTGGCGTTTCTGCATATTTGGCAAATTCCATGGAGTAGGTTGCACGACCTTGTGACATTGAGCGAAGCTGAGTGGCATAGCCAAACATTTCAGCAAGCGGTACTTCTGCACGGATTTGTTTCACACCGCCAAACATATCATCCATACCTTGTACCATACCACGACGACGGTTAAGGTCGCCCATGATATCACCCATATAGTCTTCTGGGGTTTCAACTTCAACTTTCATGACGGGTTCAAGTAATACAGGACTTGCATTCATAAAGCCTTTACGAAAAGCAATCGAACCTGCCATTTTGAACGATAACTCATCTGAGTCAACGTCATGGTAAGAACCATCATAAAGGGTGGCTTTTACGCCAACCACTGGGTAACCGGCAAGAACACCATTTTTCATACGTTCTTGGATACCTTTGTCAACTGCACCAAAGAATTCTTTTGGTACTACACCACCAACCACTTCTTCAGCAAATTCATAATCTTTGCCTTCTGCAGGATCAAGTGGTTCAAGACGTAACCAAACGTGACCAAATTTACCACGACCACCGGTTTGACGTACGAATTTACCTTCTTGTTCAACAGTATTACGAATTGTTTCACGATAAGCAACTTGTGGCGCACCCACGTTTGCTTCAACGTTAAACTCACGTTTCATACGATCAACCAAAATTTCTAAATGAAGCTCACCCATACCACTGATAATAGTTTGACCTGATTCTTCATCTGTATGCACGCGGAATGAAGGGTCTTCTTTTGCCAAACGATTAAGTGCGATTGACATTTTTTCTTGGTCAGCTTTGGTTTTTGGCTCTACTGCCAAGCTAATTACTGGATCTGGGAATTCCATACGCTCAAGCGTAATGATGTTATTCTCATCACACAGCGTATCACCAGTGGTTACATCTTTTAGACCTACAAAGGCTACGATGTCACCCGCGCGTACTTCATCCACTTCTTTTTGTGAATTAGCGTGCATTTCAACAATACGACCAATACGTTCACGTTTCATTTTCACTGGGTTATAAACGCTATCGCCTTGCTTTGCAACACCTGAGTAAACACGGACGAAAGTTAGGTTACCGACATATTTGTCGTTCATGATTTTGAACGCAAGACCCGCAAATGGTGCATCGTCTGATGATTCACGAGTGGCTTCAGTCTCTGCTTTGTCATCTAACACACCTTTGATTGCGTCAACGTCATTCGGTGCAGGTAAAAATTCGATAACCGCGTCAAGCATACGTTGTACGCCTTTGTTTTTGAACGCAGTACCACAAAGCATCGGTTGAATTTCGCCAGCAAGGGTACGTGCACGCAGACCTGCTACGATATCGTCACGTGATAAATCGCCTTCATCTAGGTATTTATCCATGAGTTCTTCTGACGATTCTGCGGCAGCTTCAACCATGTTACTACGCCATTCGTTTGCAGTATCAACTAAGTCAGCAGGAATCTCTGCATAATCAAATTTCATACCTTGAGATGCCACGTCCCAAATAATTGCTTTCATCTCGAGGAGGTCAACGACCCCTTCAAAGGTATCTTCTGCCCCAATGGGTATAACAACAGGTACAGGGTTACCACCAAGGCGTTGTTTCACTTGATCCACCACGCGGAAAAAGTTTGCGCCAGTACGATCCATTTTATTCACGAATGCAAGACGAGGCACTTTATATTTATTTGCTTGACGCCATACGGTTTCTGATTGAGGTTGTACACCGCCCACCGCACAATACACCATACATGCACCATCTAGTACACGCATCGAACGTTCTACTTCAATGGTAAAGTCAACGTGGCCGGGGGTGTCAATAATGTTAATGCGATGCTCTGGGAATTGATGCCCCATGCCTGACCAAAAACACGTGGTCGCAGCTGAGGTAATAGTAATCCCACGTTCTTGTTCTTGTTCCATCCAGTCCATGGTCGCCGCACCTTCATGCACTTCGCCCAGTTTATGGTTTTTACCTGTGTAGAATAAAATACGTTCTGTTGTAGTTGTTTTACCTGCATCAATATGTGCAGAAATACCGATATTACGATAACGGTTTAGGGGGGTTGTACGTGCCATAGTTATTTCCTAAGGACTAAGGTTTAAAATGATTTATCATTAGGCAAGTAGTGTCGTTATTTAGAGTTTATTAAAATAAGTAAAAACTTAATTGATGAAAGGATTAAAACTAAGGATAAACGCTCTACATCAAACTTGAAAATATTGACCTAAATACGACAAGACATAGGTGCTTTATGATAAGGGCTTGCCATGACAAAAGCATGACAAGCCTAAATTGCTTCACTTATTATCGGGATTGCTTTTTTAATTTCAACCCATAATTTAGTGAATACTTCTATATTCTATTACTGGTGAATAATAGGATAGGTATTGATTAGAAGCGATAATGTGAGAACGCCTTATTAGCATCTGCCATACGGTGAACTTCATCACGTTTTTTCAATGCATTACCTTTGCCATCAGCCGCATCTAGCAACTCACCTGCAAGGCGAAGCGCCATTGATTTTTCTGAACGTTTTGCAGCAGCATCCACTAACCAACGCATAGCTAAAGCGGTACGACGGGAGGGACGTACTTCCATAGGTACTTGGTAAGTGGCACCACCCACACGGCGAGCTTTTACTTCAACCATTGGGCGAACTTTTTCAAGCGTATCTTCAAAAAACTCAACAGGGTCAATACCTGTGTTTTTCTCTAATACACGGTCTAAAGCACCGTAAACAATTTTTTCAGCAACTGATTTTTTACCATCAACCATCACGTGGTTAATGAATTTTGCGATGGTTTTGCTACCAAATTTTGGATCTGGTAAAATTTCACGGGCAGCAATGACACGACGTCTTGGCATAATAAATTCCTTGTGTATTCAGGGGCGTCTGGTAGTAGCGATAATTGATAAACTTATCATTCTCACCAGCCTTACTGCATAAAGTTGACGGGGGCTAGCCTAACTAAATTTATGCAAACAAAATAAATGGTTAATTACGTTAACTTATTACAAAACTGACCTAATTTGTCCTAGTGTTAGGCTTTAGGACGTTTTGCACCATATTTAGAACGACCTTGTTTACGGTCTTTTACGCCAGCACAGTCTAATGCACCACGAACGGTATGGTAACGTACACCTGGTAAATCTTTAACACGACCACCACGGATTAACACCACGCTATGTTCTTGTAGGTTATGACCTTCGCCGCCGATATAGCTTGATACTTCAAAGCCAGAAGTCAAACGCACACGACATACTTTACGCATGGCTGAGTTGGGTTTTTTTGGTGTAGTGGTATAGACACGAGTACATACGCCACGACGTTGTGGGCAAGCTTTTAGGGCTGGCACTTTTGATTTTTCGGTAACGGTATTGCGACCTTTACGAATTAATTGATTTGTAGTTGCCATAAGGCACTCTCTCCCGTTTGTTGTCAATAAATCCAAAAATGGCTTTACGCCTATTTTTAGGACAGCGTATTATAGAGAGTTTCATGGTAATTTTCAAGAGGTATGGGAAGGGGATGATTAGGCTATAAGATAAAAAGCCAATCAACTATTAAAATTTATTCTAACTAATAGATGATTGGCTTGATATTTCCTGCAAAATTTATCAGGTAGCTAACTTTATTTTATTATTTTGATTGTATTTATATTTGAATGTAATAGATAACAACAACGAAGGAATTTTATTATTTTTTTATTGTTATTTTAATTTAACTTCGTTGTTAAAACTATTATTGCCTAATTTTTTACTGAATTCATTAATAGTTTGGTGAATCATGTGGATATTTAACTTACTAAATGTAGTTAAAAACGGTATTTATGTAAATATTTAGTAACTTGAAATTTTATACTAAAAAATTTAGACAATGGCAGAAGTTAATAAAAATTTAACAATAGCAAGCCCATCAAGGAACTTGCAATTGTTATGATAAAAATTCGCCAGATACTAGGCATTTTGATGCGCTATACTTGCCAATTTAGGGGTAGGGGCAAAAGTGGCTAAGGCAATTTCTATCACCTCATTGATAATGATATTATTATAACTTGCCCCAATCCCCACGGCAGAAAGTGGTAAAACTTTATGTAAAAAGCCGAAATTAAAATGGCTTAGATTTACATTTAAGCTCTCAGCCACATTCTCGACCTTGCTAAAAATGCCTTGAACTTGGCTATAGTCATTGTCATCATCGGCAGGTTTATCTTCGAGGCGATACGCCTCAAAGCCTTCATCAGCAACTGCCTCCACAACACCAAGCCCTGCTAACAAGGTCTGTTTTTCTTGTAGCTTTTTTAGATGGGTATTGGCAAGGATTTCATAAGCAATGGCGATGCCTTGTTTGCCTGTGAGCGGTTTATCATAAATGTGAGCAATTTGGAAGATACTGCGCAGACTGACTGTGAGCAGCCAAAGCGTGTCAACCAAAATCCCTGCCAAACCTACCAAGTTACTCACCCCGCCAATGGTTGCCAGTGTGCGGTTTTGATTAGCAATTGATTGGGCAAGGGCATGGCGTTCGCTGTCATCGAGTTTGGTATTGGCAAAACGGGCATCGTGTTTTAGGTCATAATCCGCCCAACCTTGCGCAATTCTGCCAAGACTGGCAAAGGCAGTATCTGTGGCTTTTTCCAATGTGGTTTGTGGGACAATTTTGGTGGCAAGGGCACTATAACGCCCAATACTGGTTTTGCCAAATAATTTTCTGGCTAAATTGGGAACTTGGTCATGAAAGGCGTTTTTGTTATTTTTAAAATCGGTATTGATGGCAGCTAGGTCAACAGCATTTAAGCTACTTTTTGGTAGCGTGTCTTTTTTGGTAAATTGCGCCAACTTTTTTCCTACAGTTTCAAGGGTTTGGCGGCTTAACGAGGTATGAAAGGCGCGAGTATTATTTAGCATGTTGTTATCCTTTAAATAATTTGTTCAAATGGTTGGTCAGTGTGCAATTAGCCTAAGACATTTTTTTATGGCTTGCAACTACAATGCGTAAGCAAATGCAAGCGCAATATTTTTCTGTAAAAAGGGTCAATTGACTGTGAAATATTTTGTAACAAATCTGCTAGGTGGCTAGGTTTTTATGGTTGATGTGGCTACAATAAATTATTTTTACGATCGTAATAACAAGGGATAACTATGAAACGTGTGGTAGTTACAGGAACAGGTATTATATCGAGTATTGGCAATGAGATGTCAACCGTGTTAGCAGCCTTGCAGGCAGGCAAATCGGGAATAAGTTATAACCCTATTTATGCTCAAAGAGGCTTTAAATCTTGTGTGACAGGGTCAATTGATGAAGCGCTGTTAGACACTTCGATGATTGACCGAAAGCTGAAACGGTTTTTGTCAAAGGCAAGTTTGTATGCGTATTTAAGTTCACTTCAAGCGCTTGAACAGGCAGGATTAAAGCTTGCTGATATCGCCCATCATCCCATGATTGGGGTGGTGGCTGGCTCGGGTGGTGCTTCGACCCAAGATGTGAGCCAAGCAGTTGATGCCATGCGTGAAAAAGGGTTACGGGGTGTTGGGGCGATGGCAGTGCCTAAGACGATGGCAAGCACGGTCGCGGCAAGCCTTGCCACAGGGTTAAAAATTGGCGGTGTGAGTTATTCGATTGCATCAGCCTGTGCCACTTCGACCCATTGCGTGGGTCATGCGATGGAGCTAATTCAGCTTGGCAAGCAAGATATTGTGATTGCAGGCGGTGGTGAGCAAGAAGATTGGACACAGTCGTGTATGTTTGATGCGATGGGGGCGTTGAGCACCCAATTTAATGATACGCCAGAAACAGCCAGCCGCCCGTATGATAAAGATCGTGATGGGTTTGTGATTGCAGGCGGTGGTGGTGCAGTCGTTGTCGAAAGCCTAGAATCCGCTCAAGCTCGAGGGGCTAAGATATTGGCAGAAATTGTCGGCTATGGGGCAACTTCAGATGGGGCGGATATGGTTGCCCCAAGTGGGATTGGGGCGATAAATTGTATAAAACAAGCTATTAAACAAGCAGCAATTACCAAAGTCGATTATATCAACACGCACGGTACCAGCACACCGATTGGTGATGTCACTGAACTTGAAGCAATTCGTCAAGTTTTTGGTGCTGAGTTGCCACCGGTTAGTTCAACCAAATCAATGACAGGACATAGCCTTGGGGCAGTGGGCGTGCAAGAATTGATTTATTGCTTACTGATGCTTAATCATGGCTTTATTGCGCCATCTATTAATATTAAAAATTTGGATGAACGAGCGCAAGATTTTGATATTGTCATGCAAACCCGACCCGCCAATCTTAACACGATTATGACCAATAGCTTTGGTTTTGGGGGGACAAATGCGTGTCTTATCATTAAAAGGTTTGAAGCTTAAATGTTAACTCAACAAAAGGCTTAATAGCGTGATTAAGCCTTTTTGTTTCTGGTCAATATAAGTTAATCCCCATTTTTAATTATTGGTTGGCGCAACTAACCATATCCTTATTTACCCAGCCTTGATTTTGCAAGCCTTGGCGTTTGATGGCGGTCAAAGGTTGTCCTTGCCAAGCGATATAGGCAAGCAATCTTCCGTTATTATCTGTATCATAGCCGATAATATTAACGGGCGTATTAGCTCGAACTTGTCCGATCGGCTTACTATTAATCGCTTCTTTAACATTAGCAGTTTGATTTAAACTACATACTCGGGCATTAGCAATACCTATACTTAGCAGGCTTAATAATATAATTACAACGGCTTTCATAGCAAACTTAAAACTCACTTATCACACACTAAAAAGTACTATAACGAAAAAAAACTGGACGATTTATGGGGTGAAATGTAAGTCAGAGTCGTACTTTTAGCAAGCCTATTTTTGCAAAAATTTACAAAAAATCTTTTAAATACATTCGTTTATAGCCGACTTTAATAAATGATAAAATCAAATAATGAATAACTATAACGACAATTTTGCATTATCTTTATTATCTATAGCTTTAGGTTTTTTAACGTTTGAATCAATTGTTGATTTTGCTCGCTGGTACCAACCGTGATTCTTAAATAATCGCTGATCTTGGGTTTGTCAAAATGTCGAACAATCACGCCTTGCTCCCGCAGTTTTTCAAAAACTTGTTTGGTAGCGCCCATTGCAACAGGCGGTCTGGCAAATATAAAATTGGCTTGCGAAGGCAATACGCTAAATCCCAACGCTTGTAAATCACTTATCAAGGCTGTACGCAGTGCGATGACCTTTTGGCAACAGTCAGCAAAATATGCGGAGTCTTGCAAGCTTGCTATTGCACCTGCTTGAGCTAAACGATCCAGCGGATAACTATTAAAGCTATTTTTGTAGCGGTTTAATGCTTCAATCAACGAGTAATTACCAAAAGCCATACCCACCCGCAAGCCCGCTAGCGAGCGAGATTTTGAAAAGGACTGGGTGACTAACAAATTATCATAGGCATTAATAAGGCTGACCGCTGAAGCGGTTGGGGTATCGGCAAAGGTGCCATCATAAAAATCTATGTAAGCCTCATCAATCACAATCACCGCATTGGGGTGTTCTTTTAGCAGTTTTTCTATGTCTGCTAATGGCAATAAAATGCCCGTCGGGGCGTTGGGGTTGGCAATAATAATCCCGCTACACGGGCGGCGATAGTCGTCAACGTCAATGGTAAAATCAGTTTTTAAGGCAATTTTGGCTAAATTTACATTAAAGGTATCAGCATACACAGGATAAAAGCTATAACCGATATCAGGAGTCAAGACAGGGCGATCTTTAATAAAAAAACAGGCAAAAATATGGGCTAAAACCTCATCAGAGCCATTACCGACAAAGATTTGATTCTCATTCACTTGATAAACTTGAGCCATCACCTCACGTAGTTCATTCGATTCTGGGGCAGGGTACAGTTTTAAACTATCCGCTTGATTGGCTAAGACTTGGGCTATAGCATGCGCCACCTTTGGTGATGGCGGAAAAGGGTTTTCATTGGTATTAAGCTTACATAGATGGTCATGTTTTGGCTGTTCACCTGGGATATAAGGCGTTAAATGACGGACATGATTGCTCCATAAGCGATCATTAATCGGTGGTGTGGCGGCAAGTGTAGCGTGAGCATCTGACATGACTTTCCCTTTTTAGATCAAACAAATTAATAGAACAGGCGTAATAAGGCCATTTTAGGCAACTAACAGCAAAGGTAGCTGATAACAATGCTAAATAGCCAATCGGTCTGCCAAAATTCAACGGCGTAAAATGGCAAAATAATGCTAAAATTTAACGCATCTTAGCATTTTTTTTACGTTATTTTCACGCATTGTCTACCAATTTTTAGCCGAATTTTTTCATCCTCAGTTACATCTTAAATAGTCATGCCAATTTAGTCTATGCTTTATTAAGGAAAGTTATGAACCAACCTGTTGCTTCGACCGATAAACAGCCAACGCCAATACGTTATCCAAAAGCCCTTGTGCTAAGTGTGGTAGCAGCGATTTTGCTCCAAGCGGTCAATATGCGTGCGCCGATTATTGGGTTTGGGGCGGTGGCAAAGTGGGTACAGCAGGATTTGGCACTATCTACTCAGACGATTGGCATACTAGGCACCATTCCTGTATTGGCATTTGCATTAAGCTCGTTTATTGTCCCAATGTTATCCAGACGATTGGGGCTGGAAAATACATTAACCTTAGCAACGTTATTACTAGCGTTGGGTATTTTTGTGAGAAGTTGGCAGCCGCAATTTGGTGTATTGTTGATAGGTACGGTAATTTTATCGGTGGCGATTGCTTTGGGCAATGTACTCATTTCTGCTGCCATCAAAAAATATACACCCGATAACATCAGTTTTGTCATGGGCACTTATTCGCTATTTTTATCGCTATTTGCGGGGGTGTCGGCGGGCGTGATGCCAAGATTGACCGAGCAGTTTAATTGGCAATTTGCGTTAAGTAGTTGGGGGTGGGTTTCGGTAGCGGCATTGCTGGCATGGTTTTGGGTGATTCATTTGATGGTTCGCTATCAAGTGGCGCGTATTAATCACGCGCCCACACCACAGGCGCTGCAAACATTTCATGAGCAGCTGGCTTATCCTGCCGCTAAGTCAAAGCGGTCGGTGTGGACAATGCCCATGGCGTGGTATATCAGCATTTATATGGGATTACAGTCATTATTATATTATACGTTGGCCAGCTTTTTGCCCTCGTTGCTACAGGATAAGGGTTTAACAAATACGCAGGTTAGCCAGATAGGAATGTTGTTTCAAGTGGTTGCTTTCCCGTCGATTATGTTGTTATCAAAATGGGTAGCAGTAGGTTGGAATATTCGTATTTTGGCGGTTGCTGCCGCCGTTAGTAATTTGATAGGGGTGGTAGGGCTGGGTTTTTTATCCGTTAAGCTGATGTGGGTATGGGCGATTTTTACTGGGTTTGGTTGTGGGGTAATTTTTACCCTATGTATGATGCTTTTTACCATCAAAGCCCGCGATAGTGAACAAGCCGCCGAGCTTTCGGGCATGGCTCAAAGTGTGGGCTATGGCATTGCGATAATCGGTCCCATCCTTACCGGTTGGCTCAAAGACACCACGCATGGTTGGTTGGTACCCATGACAGTATTGGCAGGATTAATGCTAACAAAATGTGGGTTTAGCTGGCTTGCCACCCAAAATAAACCGATTGATAGCTAGCACTGGTATACGCTGTCAGATTAGCGTTCATAAAGTGTTAACTGCCTGTTAAGGTTTTGCGTGGATTGCGTAATTTAGCCTTATGTTTTTTTAGATAACCCTCTATAATAACTTCATCCAAGCATTTGCTAGGGTTTTAGACATTTTAAACATTTTAACACCTATACGAAAACTATAATTGGAGAGAACAATGACCATTAGTGATAAACGTATTTCTGATGCAATGGAGCAATCGTTAAACAGACAAATGATGGAAGAGGCTGCCCAAGCGCAAGCTTATCTTGCATTAGGTTCATGGGCAGAAGTGAATAATTATGCAGGCATTGCTGAATTTTTCTATAAACATTCAGAAGAAGAACGCAATCATATGTTTAAGTTTTTAGAATATATTAATGAACGTGGGGGGGAAGCAAAAATTGAAGCTATCCCCGCCCCACGTGATAACCCAAGTGATTTGCATACTTGCATTGAAGATATCTGGCAACATGAACTAGAAAATTCTAAAAAAATCTACGCCTTGGTTGACCAAGCAATGGCAGAAAAAGACTGGGCAACGTTTAACTTTTTACAATGGTTTGTCAAAGAACAAATTGAAGAAGAAGCCTTAATTAATGATTTACGTGATAAATTTGCCTTGGCATCAAAAGATAAACAAGATAATCAAAACTTTTACACGCTCGATAAAGACATGGCAACCGCTTCTCAAGAGGGTGAATTACCAAGAGAGAAAAACCTATAACGTTTTTCATGTCTTTTATTTTTATTTAGTTGCAAATAAAATTGATAAAACCTCAGTTTTTACTGGGGTTTTTTGTTGTTAGCAAAAAATGTAGGGTAAGAAAATGATTGAAAACAATGCATGAGCAAGCTAGCAAAGCGTCTTTTTTGTAAACGTGTAATTTGGCAAAGTTAAAACGTTTTCATATATTGAGTGATAGCTATGAATAAACAACCAAAACGGCATACTACCCAAGAAGCCTCTAACAACCTAAAAGGGCGTTATAACTTGGTCACCGCCTTGGCAATGATAGTCGGCATTGTGATCGGGTCGGGGATATTTTTTAAGGCAGATAATGTCTTAAGCTATACGGGTGGTAACGTGGTTTTAGGGATTATCGTGTTTGTGCTGGCGGCATTGGCGATTATTTTTGGCTCGTTGTCGATTGCTGAGCTTGCCAAGCGCAGCGACCGTCATGGTGGCTTGATTGGTTATGCCGATGAATTTGTCAGCCCGCATTTTTCAACGATGATTGGTTGGTTTCAGTTATTTTTATATTATCCTGCGTTGGGAGTGGTGGTGACGTGGGTAGTCGGGATTTATACCGCCTTGTTGTTTGGTGTTAAAGCGGCTTCGCTTGAATTGCAAATGACGATTGGTATGGGGTGGTTTGTCATTTGTTTTGCGTTTAATATTTTTTCGGCGGCGTTTGCAGGTAAATTTCAAGTATTTTCTACCATCGTTAAATTGATTCCGTTATTTGTGTTAGGGGTGATGGCGTTTTTATTTGGCGAGCCAATCAAATTGCTAACACAACCCACGCCACAAGCCCTTCAAGCCACCCATACACTTGCTTGGTTGGGTGCAGTCGGTCCAATTGCTTTTGCGTTTGATGGGTGGGTGGTATCAACGAGTATCTCCGGTGAGATAAAAAATGCCCAACGCAATTTGCCAAGCGCGTTAATCATTGCGCCGTTGGTGATTTTATGTGGTTATTTGCTGTATTTTATTGGCATTACCTCATACCTAGGAACAGCGCAAGTCATGGCATTGGGCGATGACAGTGTTAATGTCGTGGCGCGTAATTTATTCGGTGAAACAGCGGCAAAAGCATTTTTGGTATTCGTGGTCATCTCGGTGATGGGCACGGTCAATGGGTTGATTTTGGGGTTAATTCGCTTACCCTATTCGCTAGCGCTTGATCAACGCTTGCCCATGAGTGCATGGTTCAGTCAAGTTTCCCCTCGTTACCAACTTTCTATCCCTTCTGCTATTTTAGGATTTTTGCTATCATTGTTTTGGGCAGTGGTGCATTATGCGGTAATGAAATATCAGCTATTAGGGGTGATGGATATTTCTGAAATAGCGATTGTGGTCAGTTATTTGCTGTATGTGGTATTTTATTACGTGGTATTTCGACTTTGGCGACAAGGTGAAATTAACAGCGTATTATTTGGCTGTATTGCTCCCCTTTTGGGAACACTTGGCTCATTGTTTGTGCTGTATGGTGGCTCACAAAATCCGCTATTTTTGCCCGTCTGTTTGCCGATTTGTGTCGTGGTATTAATAGCGGCGTATGTCTATAGCCACACGATACCGAGTCAAAAAAGCTGACTTTTTGAATTTTCATTAAAACAAAAATGACAATAAACATGCTAAAAAAAAGGACAATGAATAGCTCATTGTCCTTTTTTGATTAAACTTCCTTTGTCATTAGCTCTTTAAGCCAATTTCGTTTGCTTGGATAGGCAGCTGACTGGGTTTTAATGGCACAGGTTGGCTAACCAATGCCGCTTTAAACACTTCGTCAATCGTTTCAACCGGCTCGATGATTAGACCTGCTTTGACATTGTCAGGGATATCTTTTAGATCACGCTCATTGGACTTTGGAATGAGCACATGCTTAATACCACCACGATGCGCCGCAAGCAGTTTTTCTTTAAGCCCGCCAATGCGTAATACTTTGCCACGCAAGGTCACTTCACCGGTCATGGCAATATCAGGACGAATGGCAATGCCTGTCATTGCAGATGCCAACGCTAAGGTTAATGCAATCCCAGCCGAAGGACCATCTTTTGGCGTTGCCCCCTCTGGCATATGCACGTGAATGTCAGTTGATTTGAAATTCTCATAGCTGATGCCAAGGCTATCACCCCTTGCTCGTATCACAGTCATCGCAGCACGAATTGACTCTTTCATCACATCGCCAAGCGATCCGGTAAAGCTAAGTTCACCTTTACCAGGCACGGCTACCGTTTCAATCGTCAGTAATTCACCACCAACCTGAGTCCATGCCAAACCTGTGACACGACCAACCTCGGGGGTTTCTTCTGCCAAGCCATAGTCAAATTGATAAACGCCCAAGTAATCAGTGATGTTGCTGTCATCAACCACTAAAGTGTTTTCAGGTTTTACCGTTTTGGCTTTGCGTTTTTTACCTTTTGTTGTTTCGTCCTCAACATTGGCTTTAACCACTTTACGGGCGATTTTGTTGATTTCACGTTCAAGGTTACGCACGCCTGCCTCACGTGTATAACGTTGTACAATCGCTTGTAACGCATCTTCCGTAATGTCAACTTCGTTTTCGAGCAAACCGTTTTGTTTTAACGCTTTTGGCACGAGATATTTTTCAGCAATGTTGACTTTTTCTGCCTCGGTATAACCTGGTAAGCGAATGACCTCCATACGGTCAAGCAGGGCAGGCGGGATATCCATGCTGTTTGCCGTACAGATAAACATCACTTGTGACAAGTCTAAGTCCATATCAAGATAGTGGTCATTAAAACTGTGGTTTTGCGATGGGTCTAACACTTCAAGCAGCGCTGATGCAGGATCACCGCGAAAATCTTGTGCCATTTTGTCAATTTCATCGAGCAAAAATAAAGGATTTTTTACACCGACTTTCGACAATGACTGCACGATTTTACCGGGCATTGCCCCGATATAAGTGCGTCTATGCCCACGAATCTCAGCTTCGTCACGCACCCCACCCAATGCCATACGGATAAACTCTCGCCCTGTAGCACGAGCGATAGACTCACCCAATGAGGTTTTACCCACCCCTGGCGGTCCTACTAAACACAAAATCGGCCCTTTAAGGCTGTCAACACGAGATTGTACTGCCAAAAATTCTAAGATACGGTCTTTGACATCTTTTAAGCCATAATGGTCTTCATCAAGCACGTCTTGCGCCTTGTTTATATCGATACTAACATCGCTGGTTTTATTCCAAGGCGTGTCTAAAATCCACTCGATATAGTTACGCACGACCGATGATTCAGAAGAGGCAGGTGGCATCATTTTAAGTTTGCGAAACTCATTTTCTGCCTTTTTACGTACTGCTTCGGGTAGGTCGGCTTCTTCTAAACGTTTTTCAAGTTCGCCAATGTCATCATCATCGTTTGGCTCGCCCCGTTCTTCATGCAAATCCGACAGCTCATTTTTAATCGCTTTCATTTTTTCATTCAAAAAATACTCACGTTGGTTGTTTTCCATTTGGCGGCGAACTTGCTCTTGTAACTCTTGCTCGATGGTTTGCTCCGCCCCTTGTTGTACCAAGTAATCCGTCAACTCTTTTAAATGGGCGGTAATATCATCGGTTTCCAAAAAGTTTTGTTTGACGGATAAATTAAGTGAGACCCGAGTCGCAATAAAATATAGCAGTTCTTCTAAATCGCTGATACGCTCTGCCACTCGAATCAATTCACGCGAATTACGCAAACGGCTTTCAGCATACGCACCAAATAAACCAATTAATGCGTCACGTTGTTCTTTTTGCGCCTTAGATGGCATTGTTATATTAATGCTTTCAGCAGTAAACTCAGCGGTCAAAACCTCATTATTGTCATCGTGGATTTCATCAAGCTTGGCACGATACAAGCCTTCAATAAGCACTTTAATACAGCTATCGTCGTTTTCGTGTGGCATGGTGTTAACCACACGGCACACCGTACCATATTGGTATAAGTTATCAATATCAATATCTTCGGATAACGAATCCTTTTGTGCGACCACAAACACGCGATTATCAAACTGTTCTTGGGCAAGTTCCACCGCTTTGACTGAAGGCGCACGACCTACGAATAACGCAATCTGCATATGCGGATAAACCACGACATCACGTAACGCAAGCAGCGGCAATTGCGTGATTTCTTCTTGCGTTAAAGCTTGGTTTATTTCATGTTCAAAATCTTTATCTGTCATTTATTTCCCCTTTCGATTCAACCATACGCTCATCCAAAATGCTAAGGCGTTTGGTTGATTGACATAACCCATTAAATGGTGTTAACAAACAAAAATACAAGCAAGCCTATCGCAAAAAATTTCTTCCCCAAATTTTTGTCTTAGCAAACACTTACGGATAGACCCCCAAATATAAAATTGGCTTAAAAACCAGCCCCTTTTTATTCACCATAAAACATTTACGACCAATTGCTAGCAGCAACAACCTGTGTAATAACATTAAGCATTAGAACGTGCGATAAAATATTGGGGTTTTTTTAATAAAATGATTGACAGGGCAGGGCGGTTGCTATATCATACGCACCACTTAGCGATAACGAGGCAGTTGCTTCGATATCAACAGGTAACGTCGGGGCGTAGCTCAGCTTGGTAGAGCACCTGCTTTGGGAGCAGGGGGTCGTAGGTTCGAATCCTGTCGCCCCGACCAGTCTTTTGAATAAAGAGCCGAGCAGGCTTTTTTTTATGCGCCTGTAGCTCAGTTGGATAGAGCATCTGCCTTCTAAGCAGGTGGTCACAGGTTCGAATCCTGTCAGGCGCGCCATTTGCCTGCTAGTTTATCAGTTTTTTTAAACCTTTTATGGTGATTGTAGCTCAGTTGGTAGAGCCCCGGATTGTGATTCCGGTTGTCGTGGGTTCGAGCCCCATCATTCACCCCAAATTCCAAAACCCTTGATATGCTTATCAAGGGTTTTTTATACTTAAACATAATAAAATGCTATGGAATGTGACGTTTGCTTTTGCTATAGGCGAGCCGCATTTACAGTAGATGATTAGCCAAATACAAAGTAATCATTAGAAAATTAACCACAAAAAAGGCAACCTATTATTATTTAAGTTGCCTTTTTTAATGCCGCTAGCTAAAAAAATTTGCTTTAACTTTACGTTGGCTGGTTTGCCAATGTGACCACGCTTGAGCAGAACTTTCAAGCGAGCCTTGCCAAGCTTTGATATTGCCTTTCATGGTGGCAAGGCGATTTTGACTGGTTTTGTTTAATAATTGAGGCTGTTGTTGTAGCCGCTCAAGGGCGCTCACGGCAGCTACTCGGTCATTACATACCAACCCCATATCACAACCAGCGGTCAAGGCAGCGGCGATCCTATCACCCGCATCACCTGCCACATGAGCCGCTTTCATCGATAAATCGTCTGAGAATAAGACGCCATTAAAACCCATTTTTTGGCGGATAATGTCTTGTAGCCAAATGCGAGAAAATCCTGCTGGCTTGTCATCTATTTTGTTAAACACCACATGGGCGGGCATCAACGCATCTAATAATAGTTTATTGCGTAAAAAAGGCTGCATATCATATTGGCGAATTTCTTCATAACTGCGTTCGTCAGTTGCATCATCCACGTGCGAATCGGGCGCCACCGAGCCATGCCCAGGAAAATGCTTGCCGGTCGTCGCCATGCCAGCGGATTTCATCCCCCGCATCAACTCAGCAGAAAGTGCAGTAATACCTACCGGATGGACATGAAACGCACGGTCACCAATAACACGGCTAACGCCATGTAAATCTAGTACGGGGGCAAAACTAAAATCAATACCGACTGCTAACACTTCGCTTGCCATCAAGTAGCCTGTCGAGTAGGCAAGCTCTAACGCATTGATGGGGTCGCTATCAAACATCTCGCCTAACTTACCCATGGCAGGTAACGGCGAAAATCCTGACCGCAAGCGAGCCACTCGCCCACCTTCTTGGTCAACAGCAATTAAAATATTGGGTTTAATCGCTCGAATGCTATCGGTGAGTTCACGGACTTGATCAGGGCTTTCGACATTGCGACCAAATAAAATCACCCCGCCGACTGCTGGCTGTTTGATAAGGTCTGTGTCTTCTTGGGTAAGCTGTTTGCCTTCGACATCGAGCATTAACTGACCGATTGCTTGCATTGGAGTTCCTTTTACTAACGCGTGTCACCTAATTCTTCTATCATAGAAAATTACCAACAGAAGAAAATTTAAAAAGCGTATAGCTTAACCCAATTTTTAAAAAATTGCGACATAATCTACTGCCGATTTAATCGGCTAGCTTTTGGCAGAAGACTTAACTCACTCACCCGACACGGATTGATATCAATTCCACCTCGCCGTGTGTACCACGCCCGCACCATCAGACTTTTTGGTGAAAATGCTTGGGTTAAATCACTAAAAATCTGTTCGACACATTGCTCATGAAAGCCGTTGTGCTGGCGAAAGGTCAAAATATATTCAAGTAAACCGGCAGTATCAACCGGCAGGCAATCAATGGCAATTTCCACCGTTCCCCAATCTGGCTGATTGGTGACAGGGCAGTTTGACCGCAGTAAATGCGAATGAAAAATTTGCGTTTCGCTTATGCCGTTATTTTTGGCAAATGTTAAACTTGAGTTATCGACATCTTGGGTAATGGTGATTTTTTTACCGCTATTATTTAACGCATTATCAATACATTCGCCTTGTGGCTCGCTGATGGGCAAGCTATTAGCGGTTTTAACGTCAAAAATCTCGATGATGACATCGGCTTTTAGACAGGCGGATAAGTCGTTTTCAATGGTTTGTTTTAGCGTTTGCTCATTGTCAAATTCGGTAAAATTTAGGCTGTTAAAATACAGCTTAAGCGATTTTGATTCGACAATGCTTTCAGAGGTAGCAGGAATGGCAAGGCGAGCCATCGCCACTTGTGAAATACCTTGCGGATTAAGCCAAGACAGCTCGAATATATGCCACCAGTCCATGCCGATGCTTAAGTTTTCGGTGGGCAAGACAAGTTTACTGCGTCCTAGACTGCGTGGAATGGGGTAGAGAATGTCGGGTGAATAGGTTTTTGGGTAGGTTGTTGAGTGACCTAAACTGCTATTTTCGGGGGTATAAATCGCCATTATATTCTCACTCTTGAACCATCTTTAAGCAAATAATACGCAATCGCATAAAAAATGGCGGTAAAAATCGCAATCGCCACCAGCGACCCCCACACATTCACATCCGAATGCCCCAAAATCCCATAGCGAAACGCATTCACCATATACACAATCGGATTAATCAAACTCACATTTTGCCAAAACTGCGGTAAATCCTTGAGCGAATAAAACACTCCGCCCAAATACGTCAAAGGTGTAAGCACAAAACTTGGCACAATCGAAATATCATCAAACGAGCGAGCAAATACCGCATTAATCATCCCGCCAAGTGAAAATAACGCCGAGGTAATCACCACCGTAAACATCGTCACAAACGCATGAACGAGCGTCAGCTTGGTAAAAAATAACGCCAATACCGTCACAATCAAGCCAATCGCCAAACCACGAAACAGCCCACCCATGATAAAGCCAAGCAAAATCGTATGCTTAGAAATCGGGCTAACTAGCATTTCCTCAATATTGCCATGAAACTTGGTGGCAAAAAAACTCGACACCACATTGGAGTAGCTGTTGGTAATCACCGCCATCATAATCAAACCAGGCACGATAAACTGCATATACGACACCCCGCCCATCTCGCCGACCCGTGAGCCAATCATTTTACCAAAGATGATAAAATATAAGCTCATGGTAATCGCAGGGGGGAGTAATGTTTGAGGCCAAATACGGAGGATTCGGCGGATTTCTTTAATGGTTAAGGTCGTAAAGGCAACCCATTGTTGTTGAAAATTCATGCCTAAACTCCGATTAATTTTCTAATTTTTCAGTTAAATTATTTTCCACCAAACTCATAAACAACTCTTCCAAGCGATTTGACTTATTGCGCATACTCGCCACCGCAATATTGCGAGCGTTTAACTGAGCAAACACATTATTTAAACTCTCGCCTTTTCTTAACGTCACCTCGAGTGTCAGCGGGTCGGGCTGGGTCGTTTTTACCACATTCTCTAGCACCACAGGCTCGGTGTGTGGCGTGGCTAAATCAAACACAAAACTTTCCACATCAAGGCTCGTCAGCAAGCTTTTCATATCAGTATTGATACGGATTTCGCCGTGGTCGAGAATGGCAATGTATTTACACAGTTGCTCGGCTTCCTCAAGGTAATGCGTGGTCAAAATAATGGTCGTGCCTTCTTCTTCATTGATGGTCTGCATAAAATCCCACATCGAACGGCGAAGCTCAATATCCACGCCCGCCGTCGGCTCATCAAGGATTAACAGTTTGGGGCGGTGCATCAAGGCACGGGCAATCATCAAACGGCGTTTCATCCCACCAGACAGCATACGGGCTTTATTGTCTTTTTTATCCCAAAGCCCTAACGCTTTGAGCAGTTTTTCAGCCCGTGGTTTGGCATCACGGGCAGGTATACCAAAATACCCCGCTTGGGTGACCAAAATATCTTCGATTTTTTCAAACTGCATAAAATTAAATTCTTGGGGTACCACCCCTAGAAATTCTTTGGCTTTGGCAGGTTCTTTTAATAAATCAATGCCAAAAATCTCTACCGAGCCAGAAGTTGGCTTAAATAGCGAGCTGATAATGCCAATCGTGGTGGATTTGCCCGCCCCGTTAGGACCAAGTAAAGCAAAAAATCCACCTTGTGGTACGGTCAAATCAATGCCTTTAAGGGCAGAAAAGCCATTGGCATAAGTTTTGGTTAGCCCAGTGATTTTAAGGGCAGGTATATTAGCACTTGGGGGAATGGGGGATAAGGGCGTGGCTAAATCGGTCATGGTATCAATAAACAAACTTAACTAAAAAGATGGGTGCTTAATGGTGGCTAAATAAGAAAATTAAAGCGGTAATTGGCGTTAAAGTTATGCCAGTATGATCATCTTAATTGGAAGTATTAATTTGTTCGTATTTATAATCAATGGTTGACTAAATTGCTTCATTAATAAGCAGATAATAATAGTTATAAAATGGCAAGTTTTAGTTACAAAAAATAACATTATGGATAAAACATCCCGTTAATACTAAGTTTTTACTAAGTATAATCATTCATAATACTTCTAACTGGTCGCTAGTATGTTTGTGTATATCACGATTAAAGCGCTATTACTTTCTTAATATGGATCATGCTAGATGGTTGCGATTTAGCCTCTAGCTAAACAAGCAATTTACTTATCTGAACTACTCTTAATATCACACCAAAAAGGATGTCGCTATGAAACTATCACAACTTATCGCGTTTGGTATTGCATCTGCGGTAGCAACTGCAAGCTTTGCTGCAACTACCACAACCCCTGCTACACCTGCAAAACCAGCTGCGGTTGCCCCTGCTAAAACTACAGTTGCCCCAGCCAAACCTGTTAGCAATGCCCCCGTTGCTAAAACGCCAGTTACCAAAGCGCCTGCCGCTGGCTTTAAATGTAAAGATGGCTCATCGTCTAAAGCAAAATCAACCCGTGGCGCTTGCTCAGGTCATGGCGGCATCGCTAAATAATGCTCTATAACTGGTGTAGTAAAATTTATTGTTAAGATATTACCCTGCTTCTTCTTGAAAACGGCTAGTGGATAACTAGCCGTTTTTTTCGCTAAATATATAGTTATCCTTAATAAAGAGAAGTAGTTTTATCATTATTAAGCTAAAATACCCACCACAGCTTTTTAGCATCGTTTACAAATCGTTACAGTGTACCGATAAGTGCTAATTTTTTTCTAATCCCTCCCCCTTATGATGCCTGTTGTGCCATATTGATCTTGTAATGCTTAGGAATTTTTATGTCATTGTCTAATTTAACCTCCGACTATCTCACCACTGCTATGATAGAACCGCCGCTATCGATTGTGCGGGGAGCGCAAGTGCCTGAGTTTATCCAAGAGGAATGTTTGGCAGATATCTTTGAAGCCACGGCTCGGCAGTATCCAGATAAGGCGGCTTTAATTTTTGGTTGTCGGACACTGACTTATCATGAACTTGATGAAGCGGCAGATTTACTGGCGGATAGGCTGCTAAGTCAAGGCGTTAAAGCAGGTCAATTGGTGGGCTTGTGGCAAAATCGGGGCTTAGATTTGTTGATTAGCCAATTGGCGATCGCCAAAACAGGGGCAGGCTGGTTACCAATGGATGCTGATATCCCACCCGAGCGGATTTTGGTGTGTCTAGAAGATGCCAATGCGGTGGGGCTTATTACTAGCGATGAGCTAAAACCGGTGGTCGCTGATGTCCTTAGCACCCTACCTGTCAAGCTGTGGACGGTTGAAGGGTTGCGTGCCCAGATGCCTGATATCGAAACCTATCCAACCAAGCAATGGTTACGCCGTGGCACAGTGGCAGTGACTGACCCTGCTTATGTGATTTATACCTCAGGCAGTACGGGTAAGCCTAAGGGGATTTTACTGGGGCAAGGCAGTATTTGTCACTTCTTACGCAGTGAAAATGCCCGTCTAGGCATTAATGCCAATGATAAAGTCTATCAAGGTTTTTCAGTGGCATTTGATATGTCGTTTGAGGAAATTTGGATAAATTATCTTGTCGGTGCGACTTTGTGGATTGCCCCTAAAGCGATTGTTGCAGATCCAGAAGCGTTATATCAAGCACTCCTCAATGAACAAATTACCGTGTTACATGCTGTTCCAACACTGGTTGCGCTGTTACCACAAGATGTGCCCAGCATTCGTATTATGAATCTTGGTGGTGAGATGTGCCCTGATGCGGTCGTAAGACGTTTTGCCAAGCCTGCTAATATTCCAAATCGCCAATTGTTTAATACCTATGGCCCGACTGAAGCCACAGTTTCGGCAAGTTTAGCATTACTACAGCCAAATGAGCCTGTAACCATCGGAATTCCATTGCCCAATTATGGCATGTTGGTGCGCAGTGATACAGGCGAAGTATTGAATATTGATGAAACAGGCGAGTTATGTATTTTTGGACGGGGTGTGGCATTGGGCTATTTGGGGCGCCCAGAATTGACCGCTGAAAAATTTATTGATAACCCATATGCCAATAATGACGATGAAAAAATTCTCTATCGTACAGGCGACCTTGCCAAAATCGATGAAAAGGGCAATATTTTCATGTTTGGGCGTGCTGATGACCAGGTCAAAATTCGCGGTTTTCGGGTGGAATTGGGCGAAATTGAATCCGCGCTGGTTGATATCGACAACATCGGCACGGCGGCGGTGGTATTGCGTCCACTTAATGAGGTTGAGCAACTAGTTGCCTTTGTGGTTGCCGATGATCCAAGTAAGTTATATAGCCAAACTGAGTTACGTCATATATTACGTCAACGTTTGCCAAGTTATATGGTGCCTGCTCGGTTTGAATGGCTGGTGGACACCGAAGTGCCACGCTTAGCATCGGGTAAAATCGACCGTAAAATTCTCAAAGCCATGACATTGGCGGCGGCACAAGAACAAACCATGGGCGATGAACCTGCCGATGCCGCCGAACAAGTATTATTTGATAGTTTAAAAAAATTACTTGGTGTGGGGCAAATTTCGCTACAGGCGGACTTTTTTGATGATTTGGGCGGGCATTCGCTGTTAGTGGCTCGTTTAATTTCGCAATTACGCCAACATCCCGAATACAGCCATTTGACTATTGCTGATATTTACCAAGCCCGCAGTGTTGAAGGCATTGCCGAAAAAATGCGGTCAAATCAAACCTCACAAGGCTTGGTGGTGCATCGTCCTAGGATCGAGCGATATGAAGCAAGTTTTAGCCAGCGGTTATTAGCCACACTGGTGCAGACGGTGTGTTTGCCGTTTATTATTTGTCTTGAGATTATGAAATGGCTTGCCCCGTTCTTTTGTTATCATTATTTTACCGGTGACCCAGATGACTCTTATTTTGTGGCAATCGGTTTATCAACCTTGGCATTTTTGGCAACCGAAGTGGTAGGCTTTTTGGTGGCGATTATCAGCAATCGTTTGTTAATTGCCAATGTAACAGCGGGGCAGTATCCGTTATGGGGCAGTGTGTATTTGCGTTGGTGGTTAGCCGATCGATTGCGTGACCTTGCCCCTGCATATTTGTTGTCAGGGTCAAGTTTATATCCAAGCTACTTGCGAGCAATGGGGGCAAAAATCGGCAAGCAAGCGACCATTGGGTCGGTGACAATTCGTAATCCGCATTTATTGCAAATTGGTGATCACGTGGATATCGGTAATGGGGTTAACCTTGACAATGCCTATGTCGAACAAGGTTGGCTATATATCGGTAAGATTGATATTCAAGATCATTGTTATATCGGTTCGTATGCGGTGGTCGAGGGCAATACTGCCATGCATGCTGGTAGTCATTTAGATGGGCTATCTGCCTTGGTCGATGGTAGTGAGCTACCGAGCAATACGGCTTGGAAAGGCGCACCATTGCAAGCCATGGACGCACCAACGCCCATGCCACCGTCAGAGCGTCAACCCGTTGGGCTGGTTACCACGCTTTATTATTTATCAGGCATGGTTATTATTTCTTGTTTGTTTTTTGTGCCGATTTTTCCGACCTTTTTATTGGTGGATTGGCTAGATGACAAATGGCTGATGCCACTATTGCAAGTAGATGCCCCAAGTTGGGTGGCGATTCGTTATTTTATTATTGCCATTCCTGCCACTGCCATCATGATTGTGCTTACCATTGTAATTTCTACCATGATTCGCTGGATGGCGGTACCAAAATTGCAGCCTGGCATGTACCCCATTCATGGAGATTTGTACCGTCGTAAATGGTTGGCTAACTTGATTCAAGACGCAAGTTTACAAATGTTGCACGGTATTTATGCCACTGTCTATGCCCCAAGTTGGTATCGATTGTTGGGTGCAAAGGTGGGCAAAAATGCTGAAATATCCACCGCGATGGGCGTGGTGCCCGATATGTTGACATTGGGTGAAGACAGCTTTATTGCTGATGCGGTAATGCTAGGTGATGAAGAAGTACGCCAAGGTTGGATGCACCTAAAACCCACGATTGTTGGTAATCGTTCATTTGTGGGCAACGGGGCATATATCCCAGATGGCAGTGAAATTCCTGATGATGTACTGATCGGCGTACAATCAACTGTCCCCGCCAAAGGTCAAATGCAATCGGGACAAACATGGTTTGGCACTCCCTCGATTCGACTGCCTGCACGTGAAGTTATCCAAGGTTATAGCGATAACTTAACCTTTAATCCCACTATGAGTAGACGTTTGGCTCGGGCATTGATCGAAGGGTTGCGTATTGTGTTGCCATTGGCGTTTATTATTGGTGTTGGTTATTCAATCGTTGCAGTGGTGCTTAATGTGGAAGAGCAATATTCTACCGCAAGGGCATTACTGACCTTGCTCGGCTGTGGTGTGTTGTACGGGTTGGGTAGTGTGGTGTTTGTTGCGCTTCTAAAATGGCTCTGTATCGGGCGTTATCGTTCAAAATCTGCCCCGATGTGGACGATGTTTGTGTGGTTATCTGAGGCGATCACCAGCTTATATGAGTCAATCGCGGTACCAAGTATTGTCAATTATCTAAGAGGCACCGTGTATTTGCCCTTTGTTATGCGTTTATTTGGGGCAAAAATTGGTAAAAACGTCTGGCTAGATAGCACGGATATGACCGAGTTTGACTGTGTCACCTTGGGCGATGGGGTAGAACTGAACAACCATACAGGCCCACAAACCCATTTATTTGAAGACCGTATTATGAAAATTGGCACGGTGAAAATCGGTAATCGGGTGTCGGTGCGTTCTCGCAGCACGATTTTATACGATACCCAAGTGCATGATGATGTGGTGTTAGAGCCGATGACACTGGTCATGAAAGGTGAACAGCTGCCTGCTAATAGTATGTGGAGTGGCTCACCTGCTCAATCAGTTAGCTACAGCAGCATCGATACGTCTGGCACTGATAGACAAAAGGCATAAAATCGGTGTGGCTACTACTTAAGCTTTAAGCGTATGCCATGCCCATAGCAAAAAAGGACAAGCATGCTACTGCAACAACTCACCTTGGCTGACCAACAGATCTATGTCTTTGACCTACAGCTGCCTGTTAGTCAGCGGGTGCAACGCCGTCAATGTCTAGATAGTGAATTGACCGATTATTTTTTTGATAATAATCAACTCAGCTATATTTGGCATCAGGCGGGCAAGCCTGCCCAATTACGCCTTGAATCTATTGCCACTGCCTACCAATCAACCAACGAACAGGCAGCAAGTAACGTATTGGTGGATAATTATCAACTGGCAATTAGTTATGGTTTGCCGCTGGCGGCGGTGTGTTGGTCAAAACAGCCTATCGGGATGGATATGTGCGATACTCAGGCGTTTTTGGACATGGATGACACCGAGCAGCAAACATTTTGTCAAACCTATTTCCCCGATTATTTAGACACCTTGCAATATACCCAACGCCATGGCCACGCTAAAGATAAGTACGCCCAAATCAGCGAACAATTGGCAAAACAATGGTCAATTTATGAAGCAAAATTGAAGTTTTTACAACGACCATTGCAGACCTATAGCGCTGAACTTGCGCAAGCGTTTTTGCCATTGTCTGAAGTCAGCCAAAAAATTATCACGCAACACCAGCATTTTTGGCTAACCTTGGTTTGTTAAACAGTAGATAAAATTTCAATTGATTATTTCAATTGATCAATAGAAACAGGTTAGGATTAAGGGTTGACCATCACTGTAACGATCTCCCCTTGAAATTGAAAGGTGTCTAAAGGCTGCCAGCCCCATTTCTCATAACGTGGACGTTCGTCACTGGCATACAGATAAACGGACGGATAACCCATCGCTTGCGCTGCTTGTACCGCATGTTGGGTCAATTTTTTGGCGAGTCCTTGCCCTCGATAGTCAGGATGGACATACAGATAACCCAGCCAAGGATTGTGGGCTTTGGGCTGGCGCGTGCCCATTTCATCTAGGCTTAAACTCACCGCAGCAATCAATGTATGCTGTTCGTTGAGTAGCCCCCAGGTTTTCGGCAACGCTGTATTATCAGTTAATTCTTTGGCAAAAAATGCTCGCAAATCATTGGGATCATCATAGCCCCAAACTTGCCATTGTTGCTCGACCAATTTATCAAGTAATTGCGGTTGGTCAGACAAGCTGACGATAAAAAAATTTTGTGGATTCATTGGTGGTTGATAGCGCCTGTGTTGCCCCATAAACTAATATAGTTTACGCGGTTTTATTGTATTTGCCTAGCAGGTTGATGAATGCTCACCCACCTGTTTAAACGCTGGCTTTTGTTCCTAGACTTAATTGGCGCAAACTTGGCAAATAGGACAGCTAAGCGGTACAATAGGCAACAATTTTATCTTGGTCATAGGTCACGGATCATGCGGATTTTATTAGCAGAAGATGACATCAGAATCGGGCAAGCATTACAAGGGGCGTTTGAGGTACATGGGGATGCCATAGATTGGGTAAAAGACGGGAAACAAGCCAATTTAGCCTTACAAGACAATGTATATGAAGTGGCTTTATTGGATGTCAACTTGCCCTTTCAAGATGGCTTAAGCCTTATCAGTCACGCTCGTAAACAGCCATACGCCCAAGATTTATCCATCATTATCATCACAGCAAATGATATTGTCGCCGAGCGGGTTAAGGCGTTGGATTTAGGGGCAGATGATTATTTGGTTAAGCCGTTTGATTTGGCAGAGCTACTGGCGCGAATTCGGGCAGTAAAACGCCGCCAATTGGGCTATCAATCCAACCAATTGACTAACAATGTTATGACCCTTGATCTCAATAGCCGCCAAGTCAAATATAAAGACGAGTGGCTTTATCTAAGCAACCGTGAATATGCGGTATTATATGCCTTGATGAGTCAGCCAGGTACGGTGCTCTCTCGCCATGCGTTAGAAGAAAAAATCTATGCGTGGGATAGCGAAGTGGAAAGCAATGTGATTGAATTTGTGATACATAGCTTACGCAAAAAAATGCAAAGTGATGTGATAAAAAATATCCGGGGTTTGGGTTGGTTCGTTGATAAAAAATGTTAATGCCTGAGCTAACCAAACACTTATCGCCTAAACTGCTACTCACGCATTCGTTAAAATCTCGGCTAAGTTTAGCCTTAATGGGCGTTATGCTAGGGTTTGGCGCTTTGGTGGCAGGTTTTAGCTTTTGGCAAAGCTACCATCAAGCCCAAACCATCCAAGACACCAAGCTCACAAGTTTAGTTACCTTGGCAAAAAGCCACAACCTAAGCCTAAACCCAGATATTATTGACATTGATATTGGCTACAGTGGGGTTATGTCAGCGGCTGCTAGTAGCACCGGTGCCACAGGATCAACGCAGCAATTTGATATTTTATCACAAGATATCTTAAATAGCCCCACGATTATTTTTTGGCTAGCAGACCCCCGCCTACAGACGTATTTTGACCCAAGCATATTGCAACAGCTACAACAAAAGCCCGATGGGCTATACGACATTCAAGGCAAACACACCCAGTGGCGAGTCTGTCTTTATACCCCGCCCACTGATAAAGCGGGCAAAAAAAACTCAATTCAGCTGTCCGCCCAGCTATTAGCCTTAACCACCAAACCCCCTAATCGGCTATTGGTCGCTGAATCTGCCGATATTCGTGATAAATTGGCTTGGCAAAGTGCGACCAATATTTTATTGCCCTTAGTGCTACTGATTCCGTTATTGGTGGTGGCAATGTTACTGACGATCAATCGTTTATTTCGCCCGCTCAATCAGCTGACCGAAATACTAACGACACATTCACCCAGTGACTTTGCCGAGCCCACGCAGATGGGTGATACGAACAGCTTTGAGAACAGCCTTTTTGCCAATATGGACAGCCAAGCCCTTCCCGACGAAGTCCGACCTTTTATTCAAGTCATTCAACAACAAATCCATGCCTTGATACGCACGATGAGTGTTAATCAGCGATTTGTGGCAAATGCCGCCCATCAGCTTCGCACCCCTATGACGGCGGTGCTATTACAAGCCGAACAGCTTAAGCATTTATCGCCTGCTGATTTACATTATTCGCAGACCATCGAAGAGTTACTCATCAGTATCCGCCGCAATAATCACTTAATGAATCAATTATTGCTGTTAGCAAAAAGCGAGCAAACTCGAACCGTCCAGCCTATTGACACCGCAAGGCTTGGTGAGTTTTCAGCCCAAGCTGTGCTTACCCAATTATTGGTAGACTGTTATCCTGTGGCACAAAAAAAGCACATTAGTTTAGGCGTAACTAAGCTTGACGATATCCGCTTGCCAATTAGTGAACTGAATTTTACTATTATTGCCCAAAATCTGATCGAAAATGCCCTTAAATATACCCCGATAGGCGGGCAAGTCGATGTAGCGCTTTTTGCTGAGACCCACAAACTGATCTTTTCGGTCACCGATACAGGCAAAGGTATTTTAGAAGACGACTTGCTCAAAATTACCGAGCCGTTTTATCGCACACAGCAAAGCCAAACTGACCATGCCAATGACGGTTTTGGGCTAGGATTATCGATTGTCAAAAACTTGGTAGCAAATTCGGGCGCAGTGCTGCAAATAGCGAACCGCCAAACCGAACAAGGGCTGGTGGTAACAGTGATATGGTCAACCTAATATATCAAGTCTAGCGGTACTTTAAGCTATTCAACACCGCTTTTTAAGCCGCTTTTATGTTTATCAATTTTTATGTTTATCAATGCTTACCGATATTTACCAACCGCCTCGGCTGCGTTTAAATAGCAACCACCCTAACCCCATACCGAGCAAGGCAGATAACACTGCAGTAAATGCCCCATACATAAATAGCTGCCCGCTGCGTTCATTGACAAGCACATTATTTTGTGAGGTGAGATTAACCACTTGGCGTTGCAGTTCGGCATTGGTAGCAAGCAGTTGCGTATTGGCTTGGGATAGCTTACTGTCATTGGGCTGACCTAGCTGGGCAAGGGTAGGGGAGTTGGGATTTTGGGTGGGAGACACTTGACTGGCTATCACGCCCGATGCGATAGTGGGCTGGGTGGCGAGCGGTTGCCCTGTGGCAGGATCATTGACAATAATTTGGGGAGCAGCATTGGCGATGGTCGGCAGACTTGTTATGATTAGACAGCCAATGATAGCCGCCGTGCCAACTTGTAAGACGAACGGATTTTTTTGCTTTTGAAGACTTGCCATTACTGCAATCCCTTAACTGTATCACTAAATAGTTACTACTGAACTTAATTTATAAGCTCATATGAAATTTGAATAATTTTTGACCATTATAGGCTAGGCAACACTTGCACAAACGGCTTAATATCAATATGGCTGTAAACACCATTTAACAAAAACGGCTCTTGGCTCACCCACGCTTGTACGGCGCTATCATCGGCAAATTCTGCGATAATCACGCTACCTGTGACCGTAGGCTCGCCGTGTTTGGCAGGGGTAAACCCACCAAGTTTTAATCGCCCTTCGGCATTGAGTTGTTGCAGACGCTCAAGGTGGGCTGGGCGATGTTGTTTGCGAAGTTCGCTGCTATTAGGGACATCGTGGCAGATAAGGGCGTAAAGTGGCATAGACTGACCTTTTATTAGCTATTTTTATCGTTGAGTTGTTGTAGCATATCAGGGTTAAGATGATTTTTTAAAAAAATAAATTGTCCTGCCATAAAAACCAGCATCACGGGTATCCAACCCCAGCTTTTAAAGTTTATCCAAGTTTCATTACTGGTAAAAAAGGCAAAATAATACTGCAAAACTGCCATGATTATAAAGTACCCTGCCCATGCCAAAGTCAACTTATTCCACCCCTTTGGGGTCAAGCTAAATACCTGCTTCATCGCCATTTGCATTAACGGTTTGTTCATTAATACGCTCACAATCAGCGCCACTGCCAATACCCCATTGATGACGGTAGATTTCCACTTTAAAAACGTATCATCATGAAACACAAGACTTAACCCACAAAATACCACCGTTAAGACCAAAGTTACCCATTGCTGGGTGGTCAGCTTGCCTTTTTGCTTAATACCATGTACCACATACACCAATAAAGTCGCCCCTAGTAGTATCGCCGCAGCGGTCAAAATACCAAACTTTTTGGCGGCAATAAAAAAAGCGATAAGTGGCAGAAAGTCTAATAATGCAGTCATAGTACTCAAGCTAATGGCAGAAAAATATTAGGCGATAGTTTACACGGATATGTTAAAATCGCAAAGTGAAAAGCAGCGTAATTTTTATGCAAAATATTATTGATAACTGTATTACTCACCCCGTTCCAAACGCTTTTTTAACCAAAGGTATTTTTGTGTCATCAAACCCAAACCAAGTATCCCATCATCCCATTTTTAGCCAAAGTCCTATTTATACCAATTTGCCGATGGACCTTCATTGCCACAGCACCCGCTCCGATGGCACCTTTAGCCCCAGTGAAGTGGTACAAAAAGCCCATGCAACAGGCGTTAAAGTACTGGCATTAACCGACCACGACACGATTTTAGGCATTTCAGAGGCTCGCCAAATGGCAGATAGCTTAGGTATCACATTGATTAATGGTGTCGAGATCAGCTGTCGGCATCGCGTGATAGGCGGTTATAGCAAAAAGCCTGCCCAAAGCGAAAAAGTCATTCACGTATTGGGGTTAGGCTTTAGCGATAGCGAGAAAATAAACGCCAAACTCTCCGCCATCCAAGCCAATCGAGAAAGCCGAGGCTATGCGATGTGCGAAAAAGTCGCTAAAACCTTTAATTTACCCATCGACGAGATTTGGGAAGCGGTCTTAATTCAAGCCAAAGGCAACCCGCAAGCCGTGGGGCGTACCCATCTTGCCAAGGTCATGGCAGATAAAGGCTTAGTCAGCGATGTACAAAAAGCCTTTACGGGATATCTTGCCGATCATAAATCCTGCTATGTGGCATTAGATGGGCTAAGCTTAAAAAACTGTGTGCAGCTTATTCATGACTGTGGCGGTAGAGCTGCACTCGCTCATGCCACTCGGTATAATTTGACCGCCACTAAAGTACGTAAACTCATTGCCGACTTTGCCCAAGTTGGCGGTGATGCCATTGAATTACCCGCGCGTACTGAGCCAACCTCAACCCGTCACATGGTGGATAGGGCCATCAAAGAACATGGACTAAAGGTGTCAATCGGTAGCGATTTTCATGGCACGACTATGCCGTGGCGGTTATTGGGTGATGTACCAAAATTGCATGAAGGCCAAATTGGCGTGTGGGAATTGTTCTAATCTATAATTAAGAAAGTTTTTTATCAAACGCTTTTAAAGGCTCAAAATCAATCGCTTTTGCTGTTGGCAAATGTTCAACGGCTCTAAGCCGCCAGGTATTTTTGGGGTCATGTATCACAATATAATATTTGCCTTGGCTTGGGTTTAGATCGACTGTTCCGCCATAGCTGCCATCAGCTAATTTTTTTACCACAAAGTCACGGTCTTTGCTTTTTTGGGTAGCATGGGATATTTCAACCATCAATTCATTAGGTGGGGTAAACTTGTCTTGAGCGGGGGCATTTAGCACAAAGTTGACTGTTTGGTTTTTCCCAATGTTCATTGTCCCTGTTAAATCCAAATCATGGGCAAGTTTATCTTTTGATACATCCGCATACAAGGTTTTGCCATCCATAAACCAATCATCTCGCACCACAGGATCTTCGACTTTGATGGAGTAAAACAAAAACCAAATACAGGTAATCACCATAGCCAGCGGAAAACCAATCACAAAAATCCAAACCATATAGTTTTTATACCACAGTTTGGACGGGGTTTTTTTTGCTAAGGTTTGTGCAGTGGATGGTGAAGTGTCGAGTGTGCGATTAAATGCCATGCTATTGCCCTTGTGTTTTCACCCTAATATTTTTACTATTATAACAAAAAAGCCAATTTCTGAGTTGAATTAAACCAAAGAAACTGATTTAAAAGAGAAACTGGCTTAAAAATCGCAAAGAAAATTGGCTGTATGTTACACAAAAATGGCTTATTGGTCTGTGGTAAACACATTGGCTTTGGTCGCGGTGTACTTGCCGCCATCATCGACACTCATCACTTTTAGCGTGATAGGCGTGCTGCCTTGGCTAATCACTTTTGGGTCACCGATCACACTAATTGGTAAATCGTAGCTTTCCCCTGCTTCCAGCGGAATGGTTTTAAAACGGCTTTCTAATCTTAACCCATTTTGTGGCACAAGGCTAACAGCATATTCATGCGGAGATTGGGTTTTATTGGTGACTTTAATAATATACGTATTTTCGACCATGCCTTGGGCATTGATAGATGACAACTGATTACGATCGCGGCGAATGTCTAGCTGTAATGGGACACGGCTACCAAAGCCATAACTGGCAATACCAATTAATACCAAAATCACTGCTAAATAGGCGAATAAACGTGGACGCAGTAACTTACTTGGTTGTTCTTCGACCAACTGACGCTCGGTGTTATAACGAATCAACCCGCGAGGTTTGCCGACCTTATCCATGATTTCATTACACGCATCGATACAGGCAGCACACTGAATACACTCAACTTGTAGCCCCTCTCGAATATCAATCCCTGTCGGACACACCTGCACACACATCAGACAGTTGATACAATCGCCAAGATTGGGATCATCTTTGCCTTTTTTACGCGCCCCGCGAGGTTCACCCCGTTTATAATCATAGGACACAATCAAGGTATCTTTATCAAACATCACACTTTGGAAACGACCATAAGGGCAGATATGGGTACAAAAATGCTCACGCATATAGCCTGCATTCGCAAAGGTAGAACACGTAAAAATTAAAATAGACACCCAAGTAAGTGGCGTCCAATTTGGCACAGGAATACCGCCAATAGATTGCCAACTATGATACAAATAGTCCGTGCCGACGGCATAACTGGTAAAAGTTAAAGCCGTCACGAGCGCCATGATAATCCAAATCAGATACACCAAACCGCGCTTAAAAATTTTTTCGCCAGTCCACGGCGCTTTATCTAGCTTAAACTGCTTATTACGATCACCAATCACAAGCTTTTCAGTATACTGAAACATATGCGTCCAAATTGTTTGCGGGCAAGCATAACCACACCAAACACGGCCGGCATACACCGTCACAAAGAACAGCAAAAACGCCGCAATAATAAAGAAAAACGCGAATAAAAACATATCTTGCGGTAAAAAAGTGGCTCCAAACAACACAATCTGCGAGCCAGAAAAATCAAACCAAATTGCCTGATGTCCACCATACTTTAACCAAGGCAACACCAAAAACAGCAATAATAAAAAATACATACTAACAACACGAATATTTTGATAAAAACCGGTCACAAAGCGAGGATGCACGCGCTTTTTAGTTGCATCAATTTGATGCACTGGAATTTGATAATTAGAATCTGCCATACAATACCCTTATCATAAAAAAGGTACAAAATAAGATGACGATAACCTTATTTCAATAAAGCTATCTTTTATATACATTATTATAGCCCAAAACAGCAACAAAATCAGAAAAAGCCACCAAACAGTAACAATTACAATCATAAGTGACCAAAATATCACAGCTTTAATCTGACCATAACATCAGTAAAAGTAATAAAAATAAAAAAATCTCAAAAAATTAAAAATATATATTGACACCCAAAATAAAATCTATATAATACGCCCCCACAGAGCGACGAACCACTTACTAAATAGTAAAGCTGGTTACGAAGATCTAAAAAAATATAAAATAAAGCTTGACTAAGTAAAACGAAACGTATTACAATATCAAGCTCACCGACTGATAGACGATATCTTTGGTAATTAAATAACAACGAACACAAGAACAACTTGTGTGGATTTTCACTTAGCGCGGAAGAATTAAGACGAAATTAATTTAACTGTATGAGTGAGAAAACTCAATAAGTTTATTTGAGCAAGTACAGTAAATAAATGAGTCAATGAATTAAATCATTTATAACCGCGTAAGCGGTAATAAGAGATTAAAAAGATTAAACTGAAGAGTTTGATCATGGCTCAGATTGAACGCTGGCGGCAGGCT
>ERZ501005.50-NODE-50-length-36228-cov-16.475382_pt1 | contig 36228 bp, 41 predicted proteins | sample MGYA00248830_ERZ501005 | MGnify/ENA primary metagenome ERZ501005 (study PRJEB25958, sample SAMN03398565) | human skin metagenome | study: EMG produced TPA metagenomics assembly of the Human Skin Microbiome Metagenome (human skin metagenome) data set. | reverse complement strand
TTTCTTGCTTTTCCTTTAGCATATCATGCTTTATTTGGATAGTGCGTAAGTTCTAATTTATTAATTTAAAAATGCGTGAGTTATATTACGCGTTAATCACACGGCGAGCGGTCACGAATTTATTAGCCCAATACCCTGAATCCAATGCTGTGATACTGATGCTTTTGCCAGTTGAAGGCGAATGGATAAAGCGTCCTTCACCAATATACATACCCACATGAGAGATACGGCCACCACCGTGAGAGAAGAATACCATATCGCCAGGTTGCAAGTTATCACGGCTGACTCTTTCACCCACTTGCGCCATATCGCCTGACGTACGAGGCAATGAGATATTGTAAGTTTGTTTAAACACATATTGCATAAAGCCGCTACAGTCAAAACCACTTGTTGGGCTAGTGCCACCAAAGCGATAAGGCAAGCCAATAAAGTTTTTAGCAGTCGCAATTAAATTGCTGGCTTTTGAATTAAATGTATTTTGAAAGCGGTCTTGGAAACTGTTAGAAAATTGAGAAGTGGTTGCTTGAGCAAGCGGCGCCTGTGAAAAAGATGATTGAGTAAAGTTAGCTTCTGGGTAAGTACTGGTATGGGTAGCAGAAAAATTAATAAGATTAGCGATACTGTCTTCTGCCATTGCTGCCTGTGGCATTAGGTTAAACATTACACAAGGAAGAGCTGTCAATAAAGTTTTTTGAAGGAAGTTCATAAGGCTTTATCCGTTTCTAAATTCTTATCCGTATATGTTCTGTAAACCAAATAGGGTATATATGGATAAAAATTACAAATCTAGTGAATTGGTTACATTCTGTAAAGTGATGCCATCATACCAATAAACTTTTTAGAATTTGGATATCTTTTCTCGATAAAATGTTAAAAAATATTACAATGTAAGCTCAAATCTTTACAGAAAGCTTACAGAAAGAACGCAGCAATAATCATGTAACAAATTATGACATTTTGCCATCATTATTTAGCAAAGGTTTGGTATGATCCATTTCCACGTTTCTAACTTTTATCTTAAAACTTATGCCGTTGTATCAAACTCCCTTGCCAGTTAGCCGAATTTTTTCCACATATGATGCATTAGTGGGCTATTTTTTATTATTGTTGATCAGTGTTCCGATAACCAGTCACGCGTTATTGATTGAGCAACTACCCAACTACAAAATCGTTGACAATGATTTGTTAAGCCGTGACAATTTAGCATTGGTCAATCGATATCAGGTTGATTATCAGTATCAAGCTGTCACAAGCCATGGTAAACAATACCGCCTTGGGCAATTTAGTAAGTCTACTGTTAATCTTACCAATCAGCCTACTTTGACCCCTGTATTAACCAAGTTTTTGGTGTTGCATGATTCTGAAGATGCGGCCTTTGATAGTGGGTTACAGACTATTGCCCAAAGCGGCGGCACATTGTGGGTACTTGAAAATAAAGAAAATCGCAATTTATATGATTTCGCCAGTGATCAATTAACTCACAGCGACCCTAACCGTATGTTTTGGCAACTGTCTGACCCATTGTTAACCAGCAAACCAGTATCTGATAAATCCATGCCTTCTAAGGCTCAACCTATTCAAATCGCTGCTGATGTTGCTGACAATAACAATGACGAGGTCAATGACAATGCAGAATTTGCCAATTATTTACTTGAACAGCTAGGGGTTAATCAGACGTTCAATCATTTAGGTAATGACAATTTAGATAATAAGTTAGGTACTAATAAACAGCCTATACTGGTGGCTTTACATAACAACCGAGCCAAAGGCAATTTTGGTGTGAATTATATTGATGAGTTTGGCAACACGCAGGTGGCATGCCAGCATGATCAAGAACCCAAAAACTTGATCTGGTTAGCCAGTGCAGAATCACAAATTCTTGATAAAAAACATAAGAAAAATCAAAAACTTATCGAACAATTATGCCAAACCAATAGGGTCAATGTGGTGATCGAAACTGCGCCCACCGTGGCAGATGGCGATGGCTCATTATCCATTTATATGACCAATCGCTATCCCCAGTGGCAGTATGTTAATATCGAGATTAAAGCAGGCAAAAAAGGAGATCCCGTGGATGAAACCCGAGCCAAAACTGATCAGCTTCGCTATATTAATGTGTTAAAATCGGTTTTGACAAAGTAACCATCCGTGAGTTACAGCGGTTATTTAAAAGGCAATGGGTTATTTGGCATACGCCCTTTCGCCAAAAATTGCCGTGCCAATTCTTACTATTGTTGCGCCATGGGCAATTGCTTGTGTCATATCGCCACTCATGCCCATTGACAGCGTGTTCCAATCACTTGGATTGGTATGGTATTGTCGATGTTGTTCAAATAACGCTTGGGTCTTGGCAAATGCCGTGTCGTCGTCACTTGAAACCACCATGGCAGGGATAATCATTAGCCCCCGCAAGCGTAAATTGGGTAATTGGCTAATTGTTTTGACAAGCTCGGGCAGTTGGTCTGGTTGACAACCCGATTTACTAGCTTCGTCATCGATATTGACTTGAAGGCAGATGTTAAGCGGGGGTAAGGTATTGGGGCGTTGTTCACTCAAACGCTCGGCGATAATCAATCGATCCACGCCATGCACCCAGTCAAAATGGGTGGCTAAATCACGGGTCTTATTGCGCTGGATATGCCCGATATAATGCCAAATTAAAGGTTTACCATTGGCAGTTACCTCACTTAATTCGCGGATCTTGCCGATGGCTTCTTGCACATAATTTTCGCCAAAGTCTTGCTGCCCCTCGCCTGCCAGTATATTTATCATACTACTGGGCTTGGTTTTTGATACTGCCAGTAAGGTCACTTGTGGCGGTAGGCTTTGTTTGATGGTTTGCCATCGCTTGATCAAGGCGGCTGTTTCTTCGGGTGTGATGTTAGGGTTGGTTGTCATAGTTGGCATAGGGTTCTCGAGTATTATTTGAATGGACAGACTTTCTCTGTGTGCGACTTTTATTAACTATTAACAGGTTAATGTTAAAAGGTGAATGAAGCTGACGTTTTAATCTTGGTCAAAAAGTTGTGACAGTTATCCGTTTTTCTCTGATTTTTTTGTCTAAGCTTGCTATAGTATAGCTATTTTTAATGCCTAGGTTAAATACTTAGGTTGATGTATCAGAGGCGACCATTCGAGGCAATTATGTCAAAAGAACTGAGTATTGATGATTTACTCCGATTTTCCTTTAAAAACAAAGCGTCTGACTTACATATCTCGGCAGGCTTACCGCCGATGATTCGGGTTGATGGCGAGATTACCAAAATCAATATGCCACCTTTAGACCACCAAAAAGTGCATGGCTTGATTTATGACATTATGAACGACAAGCAACGGGCGGATTTTGAGGAATTTTTTGAAACTGACTTTTCATTTGAGATTCCAGATGTGGCTCGCTTTCGGGTCAATGCCTTTAACCAAAATCGGGGGGCGGGTGCGGTATTTCGTACCATTCCATCAGAGGTGTTGACCATGGAACAACTGGGTATGGGGCCTGTGTTTGAAAAACTCGCCAGCTTTAAACGCGGTATCGTACTGGTAACAGGTCCCACAGGTTCAGGCAAATCCACCACCTTAGCGGCAATGATTAACTATATCAATGAAACGCGCAAAGAGCATATTTTAACCATTGAAGACCCGATTGAATTTGTGCACCAATCCAAAAAGTCCTTGATAAATCAGCGTGAAGTGCACCGTGATACGTTAAGTTTTGATGCTGCCTTGCGTTCAGCACTGCGAGAAGACCCCGATGTGATTTTGGTCGGTGAGATGCGTGACCTAGAAACCATTCGCCTAGCTTTGACCGCCGCCGAAACAGGGCATTTGGTGTTCGGCACCTTGCACACCACCTCGGCTGCCAAAACCATTGACCGTGTGGTCGACGTATTCCCTGCCGCCGAAAAAGACATGATCCGAGCGATGTTGTCCGAGTCATTGCAAGCCATTGTGTCACAAGCCTTGCTTAAACGCCAAACGGGCGGACGTGTGGCCGTGCATGAGATTATGATTGGCACACCGGCAATTCGCAACTTAATTCGCGAAAACAAAGTTGCCCAAATGTACTCAGCTATCCAAACCAGTGCCAGCGAAGGGATGACCACGCTTGACCAAAGCCTGCGTGAGTGGCTCAACAAAGGCGTGATTAGCAAAGAATCGGCGCGCCAATACGCCAAACAGCCCGAAAATTTCTTGTAATAGGTTACGACTAGAGAAACGATAATGGATTTTGATAAATTATTACAACTGATGGTACAAAAAAACGGTTCGGATTTGTTTATTACCGCTGATGTCCCGCCCTCAATGAAAGTCAACGGTGTGATTATGCCGGTGACCAAATCGCCTTTAACCCCAGAGCAGTCGATGGCATTGGTCAAAGGTGTGATGACACCCGCCCAAATTAAAGAATTTGAAGATACCAAAGAGTGCCAATTTGCCATTAGCGATAAAAACCAATCGGCTCGCTTTCGGGTATCTGCCTTTGTACAAAAAGACTGTGCGGGCATGATTTTGCGTAAAATCGAAACCAAAATCCCCACCGTAGAACAACTTAAACTCCCCCCGATTTTAAATGAAGTGGCAATGAAAAAACGGGGTATTGTTTTACTTGTCGGTGCAACAGGTACGGGGAAATCAACCACGCTGGCTGCGATGATGGGTTATCGTAACGAAAATTCTCGAGGGCATATTATCACCATCGAAGACCCGATTGAATATGTGCATGAACATAAAGGCTGTATTGTCACCCAACGAGAAGTGGGTATTGATACCATGTCGTTTGAGGCGGGGCTAAAAAACACCTTGCGTCAAGCCCCCGATGTGATTTTGATCGGTGAGATTCGTACTCGTGAAACCATGGACTATGCCGTGCAGTATGCCGAAACGGGGCACTTGGTGTTTGCTACCCTGCACGCCAATAACGCCAACCAAGCGATTGACCGTATTATTCACTTTTTTGAAGCCGAACAGCATGAACAAATTTTGATGGATTTGTCATTGAACTTACGTGCCATCATCGCTCAACAACTTATTCCGACCCCTGATGGCAAGGGACGGCGTGCGGCAATTGAAATTTTACTAAATTCACAGTTGATTGGTGACTATATCCGTAAGGGCGAAATCCACGAGATTAAGCCGGTGATGAAGCGCTCTCGAGAATTAGGGATGCAAACCTTTGACCAAGCGTTGTTTGATTTATACGAAAATGGCGAAATCACCTATCAAGATGCGCTAAAACATGCCGATTCGCCCAATGACTTACGCTTATTGATTAAGCTTGAGAGTAAACACGCCAACCATATGCCAGAGGATATTTTGGGCTTTTCATTACAAGCGGATGAAGACTACAGCAACAAAGGCGGCGGTAATTTATTTGGTTAGTTTGGTTAAAGAATCGACTAAAAAAAGGCGTTTAGGTTACGCCTTTTTTATAGTTGGTCGACTGATTTGGCTACACTGTTTTACCCAAGATCACCACATCGGCGATAAAGCCATCCATATCACACACTTGTGGGTATTTCCCCCATTGCACAAAGCCCAATTTGTCAAACATAGTCAAACTCGGTTGATTGTGTCCAAAAATCAGCGCCACCACATTTTGGATACCACAGCTTGGGGCGAGTGCCAATAAGTATTGCACTAACGCCTTTCCCACGCCTTGCCCCTTAGCTCTTTTATCAACATACACGCTAATCTCACTACTGATATGATACGCAGGGCGAGCGTATAAATCCGATAAACTCGCCCAACCCACCAGCCCGCCATCACTAAGCTGGGCAACGACCAATGGGCGATTACCCGTATGCGCGTTAAACCAATCTTCTTTATCGCCTTCGGTAACGGGGCTTAAATCCGCCGTGGCTTGTTTGGTGATGACACTTTGGTTATAGATACTGATAATTTCTGGTAAATCTTGCGGTTGTGCATGGCGAATTTTTAGGGTTGTGGTAAAAGTGTGCATAGTAACTCTCGTAATAATTTTGCCAAAACGCTATGTTAGCAATATTTTTACTTTATAATAACCCCCTTTCACACAACGCAAACTTTGGCAGCTGCCTAATATCTATTTATGAAAATTTATCACTTAATCGATTTACTTAATCATTCTGCAACGTTACCGCATTCAGTGCTGACAATTGGCAACTTTGACGGCGTACACTTAGGGCACCAAGCCATGCTTGAGCAAGTCAAAAACGTGGCTAACTCGCGACAACTTGCCAGTATGGTGATGATTTTTGAGCCACAGCCCCGTGAATTTTTTACTCCCGAATCTGCCCCGCCGCGTCTGACCAATTTGGCAGAAAAAACTGAGCTTATTGAAAAACTCGGCATTGATAGTCTAATTATCGCAAAGTTTGACAACGACTTTCGTAATTTATCTGCCCAAGACTTTGCTGAAATGTTAGTCAAGCTGAATGTCAAACGTTTGGTATTGGGGGATGATTTTCGCTTTGGGCATGACCGTATGGGCGACAGTCGCTTTTTGCAAAAATTTGGCTTGCCTGTGCAGGTGCTACACACGATTACCGACCATGAGCATCACGATGAGCGGATTAGCTCGACTCGCATTCGTGACTGCTTGCTTAACGGGGATTTGACAACGGCAAAACATTTGCTTGGGCGAGATTATGCGATAACGGGTGTGGTGGCGCATGGTGATAAAATCGGTCGCACGCTGGATTTTCCGACAGCAAATATTGCGTTAAATCGTATTAAGCCTGCGGTGCATGGGATTTTTGGCGTGTCAGTGAGTGCCACAGATGGTACAGAGTTAGCCAGTTTGGGTAAAGATGGAAAAACAGGTATTCAAGGTTTAAGCGAAGGCAGTTTGTTTGGGGCGTGTAATGTCGGCACTCGTCCTGCGGTGAATGGGGTTGAGTGGCGACTTGAGGTAAATTTTCCGCAATTTGCGGGCGATTTGTATGGTCGGGAACTTACGGTGACGTTTTTGCATTTTTTACATGGGGAACGGGATTATGACGGGCTTGAGGCGTTAAAAAAAGGCATTAAGCAAGATGTCATTGATTTATTAGACTGGTGGCAAACTCATTCAAATGATTAATAATATTTTACCAAATCAACGAACTAATATTTGTGATGAATGCGAAAGCCCATTTGTCGTAGATGTATCACCTATGCCAAATTTATGTCCCAATTGCAGTCATTTACTATATGGTTATGCAAATTGTGACCACCAATTTATCAATAGGTTTTGTCAAAAATGCGGGTGGAATGGCAAAATTTCATCATATTGCCAAAAAATGATTCATATTAAGCCAACAACCCACAATCCACCTTAATTCACGCATCTATCGGCACAGCAACCAATTTCATCCCCAACGCATTTAACACACGGCTAATGGTTTCATAACGGGGATTGGCATTGGGGCGTAACGCCTTATACAAACTCTCACGCCCAATCCCTGCATCTTTGGCAATTTGGGTCATACCCCGAGCCTTAGCAATCACGCCTAACGCATAAGCAAGTTCGGCTGGGTCGTTTTCTTCCATCACCATTTTTAGATAAATTTGCATATCTTGTTCAGTTTTCAATGTTTCCGCCATATCAAAAACCTTTAATTGGCTTAAATTTTTCTTAGTCATTGTCATTTTCCTTATCATCTTCTGTTTGAAATTTTTTCGCTAATTTAATTGCTTTAGCAATATCCGCTTGTTGTGTGGATTTATCCCCACCGCCCAACATAACAATTACCACATCGCCCTGTTGAATATAATACATTCGATAGCCTGCCCCAAAAAACTCCCGCATTTCAAAAACACCCTCACCCACAGGCTTAACATCACCAAGCAAACCACGACTGGCTTTATCAAGGCGTTTATTTAAACGAATACGTGTAACATTATCTTTGATATCATCAAGCCATTCTTCAAATTCTGGTAACAATAAAACCGTAAACATAACGTTTCCTTTTTTAGTTATTGTATTCTATCGAATACAAATCGTCAATTTTTAGTCAATAAAAAATAAATCCTCGCTCACTTTGTCAATCCCCCCATTTTCCCCTATAATACCCTGTTATCCATTTTTTACCTTTATATCATTTGAAAGACCGAGAACCTATGACCGACAGCACCTCCTCAATCGACTATAAAGACACCTTAAACCTTGCCGACACGCCATTTCCCATGCGGGGCGACCTTGCCAAACGTGAGCCAGCTTGGCTTAATGAATGGGAAAACGACCAACTGTATCAAAAAATCCGCAATGCCCGCCAAGGACGAGAAAAATACATCTTGCACGATGGCCCGCCCTACGCCAACGGGCAAATTCACCTAGGGCACGTCGTCAATAAAGTGTTAAAAGACATGATTGTCAAATACAAAACCCTTGACGGCTTTGATGCGCCATATGTGCCTGGTTGGGACTGTCACGGCTTGCCGATTGAGCAAAAAGTCGAAGGGCTGATTGGTAAAGTCGGACAACCCAATAAAAATAACAACGGTGAACCGCTGACCGCCACCGAATTTCGTGGGGCGTGTCGTGACTATGCCAAAAGCCAAATCGCCCTGCAAATGGCGGATTTTAAACGCCTTGGCGTGGTCGGTGACTGGGATAACCCATATTTGACCATGAACCCAAAGCAAGAAGCCGACACGGTGCGGGCGTTGGCACGCATTTACGCCAACGGGCATATCACCCGAGGCATGAAACCCGTAAACTGGTGCCTTGACTGTGGCTCTGCCCTTGCCGAAGCCGAAGTCGAATATGAAGACAAAAAATCCGATGCGATTTATGTCGGCTTTGATGTGGTCAATCGTGAGGCATTGGATGCGACCAAAAATGTCGATGGCAAATTGCAAGCGGTGATTTGGACAACCACGCCGTGGACATTGCCCGCTAACCAAGCGATTACCGTTAGCTCTAAATTAGAATACAGCGTGGTGAAAGCCACCTTGCCCCGCCCTGCCTTTAATTTGCCAAAAGAGCTGACCACCGCCAACTTTATTTTACGTCCTTTGACCAAAGCCGATAAACCCGCCCTACAGCAAGCGGCATCTGACCCACAAATTTGGGAACTCATGCCTGCCAAACGCCATTTACCCGAAGTATTTGAGCCATATTTTAAACAAGCCGTTGAGCAAAAAGCCTTTGCCATTATTGATAAAAAAACCCATGAAATCATTGGCACGACCCGTTTTCATTCGGATGATAGCCATGATAACAGTGTGGCGATGGATTACACCTTTATCACGCCTGCGTACTGGGGAACAGGGGCAAATGCTGAAATCAAACAAGCCCTGTTAGGCTATGCCTTTACCCAACGGGATTCGGTGCGGTTTCATGTAGCGACCAGCAATGTGCGTTCGGCAAAAGCGTTGGAAAAATTGGGAGCAGTTTGCGAAAAAACCGCAGACTTTGGCGGTAGTGAGCATTTTTATTATCGTTTAACCAATCCTGCTAAAAAAGCCCTTGCAGAACAAGACAGTCAAAACAATGTGGTGCATTTAATTTTAGCCTACAACCTGATTCCGCACTTGATGAACGTGTTTAACGCCAAAGACTACAGCATTTTAGCGACCGTCAAAGGCGACGATTTGACCACTTTAAAAGCCCAACATCCGCTGATTGCTGAGCGTCATGTGCCGATTATCACAGGCGAGCATGTCACCGCTGATAGCGGTACAGGCTTGGTGCATACTGCCCCTGCTCACGGGGTCGATGACTACAATGTCGGGTTAAAATTTAACTTACCCACCGAAAATCCTGTTGCTGGCAATGGCGTGTATCTGCCCGAAGCCAAAGTGTTTGTCGGTGAGCATATTTATAAAGCCCAACCGCAAATCATCGACACGCTAAAAGCAAGCGGACATTTGCTAAAAAATGACGTGATTACCCACAGCTATCCGCATTGCTGGCGACACAAAACGCCGATTATTTTCCGTTCGACCCCACAATGGTTTATTAGTATGGAAGCGCCTAACTCAAAAACAGGGGGCTTGCGGGAACAGGCGTTAAAAGACATTCCAAATGTCACGTGGACACCGTCTTGGGGGCAAAACCGTATCGAAGCCATGATGCACGGTCGCCCTGACTGGTGTATCTCGCGCCAACGCACGTGGGGCGTGCCAATTGCGTTTTTTATCCATAAAGACTCTGGTGAATTGCACCCAAACACCGAAAACTTGATGGAAAAAGTCGCCCAAGTTATCGAACAAGGCGGTATCGAAGCGTGGTTTGACACGCCTGCCGCAGACTTTATCGGTGCGGATGCTGACACTTACCAAAAATCCACCGATACCCTTGATGTGTGGTTTGATTCGGGAGCGACCAACTTTGCGGTACTTGCCAATCGTGACGAACTCACCAACCCTGCCGACTTGTACCTTGAAGGCTCTGACCAACATCGAGGTTGGTTTCAGTCGTCGCTGTTGGTGAGTGAGGCGATTTATGGTCGTCCACCGTTTAAGCAAGTTTTAACCCACGGCTTTACCGTTGATGCCAAAGGCTATAAATTGTCAAAATCTAAAGGCAACACCAAAGGTTTTGAGCCAGAAGATATTGCCAACAAATTGGGCGTGGACATCCTGCGTCTATGGGTCGGCTCAAGCGATTACCGCTATGAGATGACCGTGTCAAAAGAAGGCTTTGCTCGTACCACCGATATGTACCGCCGTATCCGTAACACGATTCGCTTTTTACTTGCCAATACCGATGACTTTAACCCAAGCACCGACAGCGTGGCGACTGCCCAACTCATTAGCCTTGACAAATACATTCTAAAACGTGCCGAACAAGTGCAAGCCGAAATCCGCACCGCTTACACGAATATGGATTTTCACCAAGTGTGTCAAGCGATTGTCGGTTTTTGCGCGCAAGATTTGGGCGGGTTTTACCTTGATATCATCAAAGACCGACAGTACACCACCAAAACCGACGGTCAGCCTAGACGTTCGGCACAAACGGCGATTTATCACATTGCCCAAGCGTTATTGCGTTGGATTGCTCCGATTTTGTCGTTTACCGCTCAAGAGGCGTGGAAGGTGCTAAACCGCCATAATTTGACACAAGAAAATGACTATATCTTTACTCAAGAATGGTACGAATTTCCAACGCTTACTATGAATGACATTAGCGAGCAGGATTGGGAAGCGATTTTGGCGGTCAAAGAAGCGGTCAATAAAGCCATTGAAACTGCCCGTAGCCAAAAGCTGATTAACGCCAGTTTATCGGCAAGTGTGACGGTCTTTGCTCAAGAAACTGCCTATAAAGCCTTGGCAAAACTCAACGACGAATTACGCTTTGTGTTTATTACCAGTCAAGCCAATCTTGCCCCATTTGCCGACAAGCCAAGCGATGTGACCTTTGTCGATGATGAAGGCAAATTAGCGGTTAATGTGCAAGCTGCCAGCGGTGAAAAATGCGTGCGTTGCTGGCATATCACCACCGATGTGGGCGTAAATCCTGCCCATCCTGAGATTTGTGCACGCTGTGTGACCAACTTGCCAGACGGTCAAGGGGAAGTGCGTGACTTTGCCTAATCATTCTCAGCAGCCTTTGATCCCTAATGGCAATCAAGCCATGCTTTGGTACGGCTTGGCGATACTGGCAATTATCCTTGACCAAGTAACTAAGCTGTATTTTGAAAACCATTTTCAGTTGTATCAAAGCCTGCCAATTGTTAAGCCATTTTTTAGCTTTACCCTCGCCCACAATCACGGTGCGGCATTTAGCTTTTTGGCGGATAAAGGTGGCTGGCAAAAGTGGTTTTTCTCAACGCTGGCGTTGGCAGTATCGCTTGGCATTATGTATTACCTGCGAAAAGTGCCAAAAGTGGCTACCGTACTATCGGCAGGGCTTGCCTTGGTCATGGCGGGGGCATTAGGCAATCTGATTGACCGCTTGCGACTGGGGTATGTAATTGACTTTTTGCACGTGCATAACGGCGATATATGGCATTTTCCGATTTTTAATGTGGCGGATATGGCGATTAATATCGGCGTGGCATTGATTTTGATTGATTCGTTTTTTCTTGAGCCAAAGCGAACAAAACTATCCCATTAAATTATCAATAATTTAGCCATTTTAGGTTTTCAAATGTGGATTGCATTAAAACTGTTTAGTTATATTTTATTTGGCGGTAGTATTATCTTTATAGTGTATGGTCTATACGGTTTGGTAATATCTAGCGATAAACAGGGCAACCTTAGATGGAATATGAAAACGGCATTATCTCTTTGCTCTTTTCTGATGATGTTTTTGGCGGGTGCGTTGTTATCGTTTGCCAACAATATGCACCAAAAACAGCAAGCCTTAAAAGTAAGTATTGTGCAAAAATGCGGTCAAGTCATGGGTTATTATCCAAAAACGGATAAGCAAATTTTGGTTCGAGAAACTGTCGGTTCTGGGCGGACGGGTTCACATGAGATTCGCTATGCCATGACGTTAAAAATTGATGGTAAAAAGGACTATTTTTTGCCTTTACCCGATAATTTTCAAAAAATTCCTATTGAGAAATGGGCTTGTTTTGATATTCAAGATGGCTCTAAAAAACAAGGAGCGTATCAAAATCAGATTTTGCGGACAGTTAGCGTTATAGATAACAAGTAATAGAACAAGCTTTAGCAAACGATATTTTTAAATGGTGCGTAAAACGCACCCTACAAACGGTTAAATTATGAACGACATCATCCCACCCAACGAACAAACCCGCATTACCCACGGCTCAAAAGTTGAGCTACACTTTGAAGTCAGCCTAGAAAATGGCACTATCATTGACTCAACATTTAACCGTGGTGAGCCTGTTAGCCTAACCATTGGGGATGGCAATTTACTCGAAGGCTTTGAAAAAGTACTCATCAACTTACAAGCAGGCGATACCCGCACCGCTCATTTAGCGCCCGATGATGCCTTCGGGCAACGTAATCCCGATAATATCCAGACCTTTAGCCATGCCCAGTTTGCCACCGCTGGCGGTATACCTGAAGTTGGCTCGATGATAGAATTTGCTGATAAAAGTAACACAACCTTGGTCGGCGTGGTTAGTGAAGTGACGGACAATGACATCAAAGTCGACTTTAACCACCCGCTCGCCGGGCAAAATATTTTGTTTAAAGTACAAATCTTTAAGGTCACACCGCCAAATCAGCAAGGCGTTACCTTATCCTAAACATAAAAATAATGAGCAAAACCAAAATTTACCCTCAATAAAAAGCCACCTTAATGATGGCTTTTTTGATGTTCGCTAAACACTGTTGTTACAAATTTTGTACTTTATCTTTTGCTTCAGCCACCTCTAAATCATCCAATTTTTTCTGGGTACGTTGTTCAAATCGCTCACCAGTTGCCTTAATCCCCCATACTAGCTCGACAAATGCTCGGTTATTAAGCAAAGGTTCATCTTCAATAATTAGCCAATAGCCTTTGTTATTAATCCAAAGGAAAATAAAACTGGTATTGGGCATCAGCATATCAATGGACGAGAAAAACGATACCGCATGACCATGCACGACCCAGCCCCGTTGCTGTTGGCGTTGCAAAAACTCAAAAAAATCGGCTGCTGCCACACAGAGGGTATCCGCTTCTTGCTGGGTAAAACCCATTTTGGCCAAACAAAACCCCTCATCCGAGCCAATCGCGACCCGCCGAGAACCCGACAAGCTTGCCGATACATAGCGTAAGAAATTATCCAGCCGAACATGGGGGGCGATAATTGGTTTATCCACCACCTCTACCCAGCCTTCTTCAATAAACATATCGAGCCAAATTTCGCTATATCGCTCGCCCCATTCAAACGCTGTCATGGTATGTTCAGGGGCTAACATGGCTTGCAAGGCAAGTTGTTGCTCGCTGGGATTGACATGAGAAAACCCATGTAGTACCCCAGATGGGGTCAAAATCACATATCTTTCGTTTTGCTCTGCCATGTCTGTTCCTCAAATACTTATCAAATAATTGTTAAATAAATGTTCAAATAAAAGTTGGAAAATACCACTTATTTTAGCTTAGTTGCCTAATTTATCCCACAAAAAACCGATAGATAATCAGCAATTTTTATTTAATCAAACAAAAAGCGCCTAAATAATGGCATAAATTAGCACACTCACCAATTGAGCCATTTGTTCTTTATCACGGGCATCAACCGTCATTACATTGGCGCGTACACCTTGTCGCATCATTTCATCACTGAGCCGCTCGTGCAAATCCCACGGCATATCCTCAGCATGGGTCACCCCGACCACCATCGCACTACTATTAATCAGTGGCAAAAAACTTTCCATATACTCTTTTAGATCCTGCACCGGGTCTGGGTAAGTGGCATTAAGCAATAACACCAAGCCCAAGGCATTTTCGCTTAAAATTTCCCACATAAAGTCAAAGCGTTTTTGCCCAGGCGTGCCATATAGGCGCACTTGCTCACCTGTCGGCAGTTTCATAATGCCATAGTCCATGGCAACGGTGGTGGTTTTTTTCAGCAACTTGGTATCATCGCTGGCAACTTCTTCGGTCGTAACCACTTCTTTGTCAGACAATGACCGAATCGCTTCGGTTTTACCTGCACCCACAGGACCTGCCAAAATAATTTTATAGATATCATTGCCAAAGTCATTAATCATCACACATTTACTCCCAATCTGCCTAACAAGCGTTTTAGAAAACCGGTTTTTTGGGCTTTTTGAATCCCTGTATTGTTGGTTACCGTATTCCCTGATAGTGGATTTGGCGCTGTTGTACTTGCGGTTACGGTTGGTTGTTGGTAATGACTGCCAAATGTTATAGCAGGGCGTGAGTTTAATAAGACCGCATTATTTAGCCCATGCGATAACGCAAGTAAAATAATGACTTGATTGATTTGGGCATTGGTCAGCTGGGGAAATAATTGCTGAAATTCTTGTAAGGTACGCACTCGCCCAATACAACTTGAAATCAGCGGTAACACATAATTTGGCACAAAATTGATACCCGCCAAATTAGGCATAAATCTGGCTTCGATGGCCAAATGATGGTGATCTTCAAACGTATTACGAGGTAACATTTCAAGTCCAATATACCAAATCAGCTTGCTTAGCGTTAGTTTTTTATCACCCGCTTGCAGGTGGCGTTGGGTCTGTTGCTCAAAACTTGTTTCATCCAACGTCTGCCGAGAGGTAATACATTGACGCAAATTTTGCCCAATCATGAAATGGTCAAGAATTCGCTCTATCCGGCTTGCCACCACAGTTTTATCAAAGGGGTTGACATATAAGTGGTGCCCGCTAATGTGAAATACCGTATAAGTTGGCAATTGATACAGCGTCTGGACAAATTCAAAATACGGCAATTGTGTTAAACCATGAAAGGTTTGGCTAAGTAAGGCAAAGACAGCATCTAAACTGCCGGTGTCTGGTGGCGGGTTGCTAATTGCAGTCGCCGCCGCTGTATCAATCATTGAGTCAATTATTGAGCCACTGGTTAAATTATCGGCTAAATTGGATTGTTTATGTGTATTTATATCAGACGCATCAAGATTATTCGCTTTATCCAGTGTATTATTCTGCAAATCCGTATTCGATTGGCTACTACCTAGCTTGCTGCTGTGATTATCACTTTGATGAGTTGTTTGCTTTATTTGTGCCACCTTAATCAGCAGTTGTTACTTATCTGCCATTTGTTTGCGGCTGTACGGCACACTAAGCCATTGAAAGTTGGTAGGCGCATTGGTCTCGACCGTGGCAGGGATTTGTTGGCGGCTAATTAATAAAACTGCCTTATTGGGTATTACGGCGTTTAATTGTTGGCATGATGTCTGAAGATTAACAAAGTTAAAACCGATACTTTCAGCATCAATAACAAATAGATCACTTTCAGCTTCCAATACCGTCAGCTCTGGCATTTTCGGTTGCGTTATTTCTGGCAGTCGAGGGATACGCCCGACCTTCACATTTTCAAACGTCAGTTCAATAAACATTTGAATAACGTTGGCATTTTGTTCGGTAAAGCCAACCAACAATAATTTGAGCATTGCCATCATATCATCAATCTTATACAATTTTTTGGAATAAATTTTTAATAAAGCTAACCATCAGAAAATAAATCAATAAATGACATTATAAATCAGTCACTTAAACGCGTCGATTCTGTCAGTTCGGCTGTGTCTTGGGCGGTCGGCACAATACCCTGTGCGGTATCATGATAGCGTAAAGTATACTGGTTTTGCTGTTCAAACTCGTGGCGACACTGTGTCCAGCCTGTATGAAACTGCCATTTATTTTTGGCAAGCTCCCACCACACAATCGAGAATGCCAAACGGTCATCGGTGGCAAGACAGTGCGCAAAAAAATCGTTTTCAATTTCTGTGGTGATCGCATCGCGCTCTTCCCCCTCGTCTTCATCTTCTAAGGTTTCTAGCAAGGTGGCAACCACAATTTGTGCCACACTACGAGAATCGTCACTTGAAATACGCAATTGGTGGTCATACGCTTGCATTGACAGTTTGGTCAATACGCTCCAACGAGTGGCTAACGGGCTGACATCAAAGACATAATCCTTGCCATTAACACAGTTTTCAAAACCTTCCAATACCGTGGGATTGAGCTTTTCTTTCACCTGTGCCAGCATACGCTCACCAAAATAAGGCACATCATACCAACAGCCAAAAAACATATCTGCCAACGCCCCTTGGCGTGGTTCTTTTTTATCAAGTTCCATCGCCGTCATAATACGACTGGTATGAATATCCATATTCATGGGTTGCGCGATAATTTGCCGGCTATATAGGCGATAATTAAGCCAGTGCTTTTGTTGGTTTTTGCGATTTCTGCTCGATAATGAATACATGCAATTTCCTTAAAAAAACTTAATACCACAATAAATAAAATTTAAAAACCCAATATAGCCAGACAGAGGATAAATCTTTTAAAACTCGCGTTAGGTGATCGTCTCTAAAACCATTTATAATATACGACTTATGGTATGTTAAGCACTTTATAATTCTTGCCGCAAGTACCATACGGCGCAAACGCTGATACAGCTTGTTAAATTTTTTTGTGCAATGATTCGCCAGTTTAGCATAAAAAAAGCGTAACTTATGTGAATAAATTACGCTTTTGAGTGATTTATAATAGTCTTTCGGAAGGTGTTAGACAGTTAAAAAAGCAGATGGCTTTTGCATCCCGCTTTTACCTTCTTTAACCGTTAACTTAACAGCGTGTCCATCAAATCAATCATAAATTCACCATCTTCTTCAGTCATCGGCTCAAAGCCTTGCGGTAATCCAAGTTCTTGTAGTACTTCTTTCCCTTCATCGCTGGTGTTAAGGGCAAGCAAAGCCTCGACAAACTTTTGAGCAGCAGCAAAATCTTCTTTGACCAATACCACATGGCTAATGTCACTTAGATCACTTTCAATCAGCACTTTCATTTGTGAGAGCGTCATTTTTGATAAGCCATGATACACTTCAGACAAGAAGAAAGCGGCATCTGCTTCACCTTTGATAAGGGCACGCGCAGCTGCTTGAAAGGTTTCGGTTACTTGCCAATTGATATCATTTTCACCAAGATCAACTGCCTCTAATAAACGCAAACCGATAAGCTTGACATCGCGGTTATCTGCCAATGCAATCATGCAACCGGGTTTTAAGTCTTCAAGCTGATTGATCGCCCCCTCTGCTTTGGCACTGATGACCATTTCGTCTGATTTGCCAATCGGACGCGCCACCGCACGATAGCCATGCTCGCGGATTAAGTTGGCGGCATCAAACGGGTTGGCGTAGATAAAGGCGATATTTTGGCTACTGACGGTGTCGGTTTGTTCTTGAGCCGATGCGGGCGTTTCTAAATGGATATTAATACCTGCTTTTTTTTGTAACAAGGTATTGAGCATATGCCAACCTGCAAAACGCTCAGGCGCAAAATCAGGGACGATTAATAGATTGGCAATCATGCGTGTTCCTCTTGAATCAATTTAGCGTATTGTTGTTCGGTCTCGGCGATTTTACTACGCGACGGCTTACGACGAACCGAGGTATACCCGACCGTTTCACCACGGCGAACATTGGGCACAGCGGTAGCATAAACCCAATAAAAGCTGCCATCTTTGCATAAGTTTTTGACATAGCCATGCCATTTTTTGCCTGCTTTAAGGGTTGCCCAAAGGTCTTTATAAGCGGCTTTTGGCATATCGGGGTGGCGCAGGATATGTTGTGGTTTGCCGATTAATTCGTCGAGGGTATAGCCGCTAATATCCACAAATGCATCATTGGCATGGGTGATATTACCATCTAAATCCACACGTGATACGATTAACTTGCCATCTGGATAGTGTCATTCTTTGTCTGTGGTATAAACCGTCCGGCTAGTACCATCAAAGTAAGTCAAGCGATGCGCCGTCGCATCACCAGCAGGTTTATCCATATCAGGAAGTTGCACAGTTGCCATGGGGTTTCCTTTTGAATACTTATTTAAGAATTTCTAAAATATTAGTTATACAAATTTTTTAAAACGTTCATCATTCAGCATGAGATACTTATAATAATTTTGCCAATGCTTCGGCGGCACGTTTGATGTCCAAGAACACCAAGCCCAATTTTGCGTTAGGTTTAGCAAGTACGGTCAATACCGCCTCACTGCCCGATGAGGACATGATGACATAGCCTTTTTCACCTTGTACCAATACTCGGTCAATCGTACCACGAGCCAATTCACGCCCTGCACGGTCACCTAATGATAAAAGTGCAGCAGACATCGCACCCACCCGATCTTCATCAATCCCTGCTGGCAAAGCAGAGGCAATCATCAAACCATCGGTCGAAATCAAGGCAGACGCTTCGATATCGGCTGATGAGCTATTTAAATCATTTAATGTTTGTTGAAACATTTCGGTACGCATAGCAATCCTTATTTAGTTGTCTTTAAAGAATAGTTAATTTTAATCAATTGAAATGCACAATGGTATTTGACAAAAATTAATACGGTTAAAAAGGGGTCGTTAGTATAGCTTAGTTTTGTAAGCTCGAGGAGAATACAAGCACCAATTTTTGATAAATTTACTACCTTGTTAATGGGTATTAGAGCGTTTTAACTTGCTGGCTCAGCACCTGTTGGTGTAAATGTTGTAAGCCTTCGGACATACGTTGCTGTAAGATAGAGGTCAATTCAGCTCGCGTATGGTCTTTGGGAAAAATGGGCTCAAGTGGTAACACATAAGCTTTGGCTGGGCGATTGTCTAGTACGCGTTTGACACTGCCTAAAAAGCTGACATTGCCATAATAGGGAATTGCCTGATCAAATTCACCTTGTTCATTCACATAGCAAATCACAATCGGCTGTACGGGTACTTGGGTATCCATGGCGGATTGCAATAGTTTGCCATGAATACGCTTGATGGCGGTGCCATCGGTGGTGGTCGCTTCTGGGAAAAACACCACAGGGTAGCCATCGGCTAGAAATTTTGCCATTTGCTTACTGACTGCATCCGCATCGCCCGACCCTCGCTCAATAAATAACGTATTGGCAGTGGTCGCAAGCCAACCAATCACGGGCCAGTTGGCAATTTCAGCTTTGGATAAAAAGAACGTGGGAATGATACTGCCCACGACGGGAATATCCAGCCATGAGATATGGTTACTTGCCCATAATGCATGCGACTGCGGGATTGGCTTAACGGCAATTACTTCGATATCGAGGGCTTGTAGCGATTTTTGACAAAATTTTTGAATGTAGCCGATGATTCTTTCTTGAGGGGCATTGTCGGTATGTTGTATTTCCCACGCATAGCCTATACCCGCTTTGACAGTATTGGTTAATTTAATGACTTTTTTACTGCGTTGCCATTGGGTGCGAAGGTTGTCTTTTTGGTAGGTCTCAGGGGTTAGTAAGTATTTGGTCGCGGCGCCTAGCCATTGGGTAAGTGCTTTGGGGCTTAAGGGTGAGGCTTTAGAAGCGTTGGCATTTTTGGTAGATTTTTTTGAATGCGTTGGGATGCGGTTGGTTGACTGAGGATTTAAACTTTCCATACAACATGTCTCATGTGAGTGATTAGCATTTGACTTAACAAACATAAACAACGCGCAATTATAGCAAATTTTTTAGGTAATAAGATGAATAATGACCCAGCGAATTTTTAAGGTATCAGATGCTTTATTTTTTACCTGCGAATGCAACGGCTTGTAAATTTTTGTTTTGCCATCATTATAAAGCTAGCCGTAACTTGTATAAAATCTCTATAAAAAGGACATGTCATTGGAATATTTTGACCGATATCAAGGTGGCGAAAAAGCCATTTTAGTGCATCTGACCATCTCTCATATGAGTGACCCTGATGATTTAGAGGAGTTTGAATTGCTGGTTGAATCGGCGGGTGCTAGCAAGCAAGCGTTAGTGACGGGGACACGCAATAAGCCTGATGCCAAATACTTTGTGGGAACCGGGAAAGCTGAAGAAATTGCCCAATTGGTTGAGCAATATGAAGCCGATATTGTAATTTTTAATCACAGCCTGACCCCATCACAAGAGCGTAACCTTGAGCGGTTGGTCAAATGCCGAGTGCTTGACCGTACAGGACTGATTTTGGATATCTTTGCCCAGCGAGCACGTACCTATGAGGGTAAGTTGCAAGTTGAATTGGCACAGCTTAACCACCTAGCCACGCGTTTGGTACGGGGTTGGACGCACTTAGAGCGTCAAAAAGGCGGTATTGGACTCCGAGGGCCGGGGGAGACACAGTTAGAAACTGACCGCCGTTTGTTACAAATTCGGGTCGGACAACTCAAAGCCAAACTTGATAAGGTGAAACAAACTCGAGCACAAGGTCGAGCCAAACGCCAAAAATCGGCAGTGCCTACCATTTCCTTGGTCGGTTATACCAATGCGGGAAAATCTTCGTTATTTAACCGCTTAACCCACGAAAATATGTATGCCGCCAATCAGCTATTTGCCACACTCGACCCGACCTTACGTAGCTTGTCATGGACAGGTGTTGGGAACGTGGTATTAGTTGATACAGTGGGCTTTGTACGTCATTTGCCCCATGAGTTGGTCGAGGCGTTTCATGCCACTTTAGAAGAAACTTTAGAAGCGGATTTATTGCTGCATGTCATTGATAGTAGCCGTGAGGACATGCATGAGCAAATCAGTGCCGTGCAAGCGGTACTTGCCGAAATCGATAACCAAGTGCCGACGCTGAATGTATTTAATAAAATTGACTTGACCGGCGAGCCGCCTCACCTGGGTTTTAGTGACACGCAAAAGCCCAATCGGGTATACCTCTCAGCACAGACGGGTGATGGTATTGGCGAGTTGACGCTTGCAGTTCAGCAATTATTGGTGGGGCAACTCCACGCCTATCAATTGACCTTACCGCCCAATTTTGGACAATTGCAACATGAATTGCATAAATTACAAGTAATTGATAGCATTGATTATGATGAACAAGGCAATGCGCTTGTCAACGTCAAAATGGCAAAAGTGCGATTACAACAATTATTGGGTGAATTTGGTATTGACCCGTTTGAGATTTTGCCCAAAGATGTTGCCCAAACCTTTTTGCCCAAATTAGAACCCTTTGAAATTGCTATGCAGCAACCATCACCAGTAAATTCTAACCAAGTAACATCTAAGCCAGAACACGATAAAATAAGTGATTAGGTGCGGATTTACTGTTAATTTTTAACGCAACAGGACTGTCATGTTTTCTAGCTATGACAGTTTTTTTATTTCAAAAAATCGTATGCTATATAACATGATGGATAAGATAATGGTTATATTTTCCATATATTATTTAAAATCAATGACTTATAGTAATTTCCACAAAAAATGTGGATAACTATGTGGATAACTGCCCTCTTGACATAAAGCAACGGCCTATTTATCAATGCCGCATATAAATTGATTATTTTTTAATCAAAAAAATTTTTCTTTAAAAACAATAAGATATATATGTTAAGCATTTTATCTCAAAAAAAATTAATTTTTTTTGCTTGAAATTTTCTTTTATTTTAAAATTTTTTGTCAAGTTGTCTGGATTTTTATTTTTTGTATGGGTTCTAGTATACTTATTAACGCAAGCGCATTGTGATACAAGGTAAAATTTTTACTGCTTATCCTATTTTTTGTAAAATTTTTTAAGACTTTAAGCATTTTATGGTATATTTAGCTCGAATTTGATAGTCACTATGTAACTTGATTTTTTAGTTAGTACTCAGATGCCTTCAAAATAATACATTAAGTTTGTATAAATGAATACATGGCATCTACTTGAGGTCTTATCAAAATGGGTCGTATCAGAAGATTTAGCGTATTTTTACCTGCATTGTTGGGGGCGAGTTGGGCGACCATACCAAGTGTGCTGGCAGGCAATATGTATGTTTTCAAAGACAGCAATGGTCAAGTTTTACTAACCAATGTGGTACAAAACGACCGTCCTGCAGGTAGCAATTTTCAAGCCTTTACCCAAAAGGTTAAGGTAACTTATTATGCAGATACCAATGTGCACACTTATACCAATTGGGGATCAACTGAAGCGGCTGTGCCTGCAAGTGGTAGTAGAAACAAGTCATCTTATGATAGCTTGATTGTGGCTTCGGCATTACGCAATGGCGTCGACCCTGCATTGATGAAAGCGATGATGCATACCGAGTCAGGTTTTAATCCCAATGCCCGTTCGCCTGTTGGGGCTCAAGGATTAATGCAGTTAATGCCTGCGACAGCGCGCCGCTTTGGGGTGATCAATGCGTGGAATCCTGCAGAAAATATTGAAGGGGCTGCCAAATACCTAAAATATTTACAAAATCGCTTTGGTAATATCCAACATGTGATTGCAAGTTACAATGCTGGAGAAGCCAATGTGACAAAGTATGGTGGGATACCCCCGTTTCGTGAAACCCGAGATTATGTCCAACGGGTGTTAAGTCGTTATAATAATTTATACCGTAATGATCCTAGTTTACGTGGTGGCTCGTCTATGCAAACGGTGAGCTACAATGGCAGCAACGGCTATTCTGTTGTTAGATAAATTAACCCAATTAATTTTGAAAAGCCATTTTTTTAGATCACCAGTCATCATGACTGGTTTTTTATTTAAAAAAATTACAATTTTTTTTACCTTTTTGGTTAGAAATCATTTATTTTATCCCCATATTTTAACTTAATGATAATTTTTATCATTTATTACCGTTTATTGAGGAAAATAATTTATGATGCGAATTGGTCTTTTTTTATTGACTAACTTAGCGGTCATGGTTGTGTGCGGTATTATAATGAATATCGTTGCACCATTGCTGGGTATTCATCTTGGCAGTGGTGGCACGACAGGCTTGTTGGTCATGTGCTTTATGTGGGGTATGGTCGGCTCGTTGGTTTCCTTGTTTATGTCAAAATGGCTAGCAAAACGCAGTACAGGCACACAAGTGATTAGCCAGCCTACGACAAGTACGCAAATTTGGTTAATCGAAACAGTACAACGTTTGGCAAACGATGTGCGTATTGATATGCCCGAAGTGGGTATTTTTGATAACCCATCTCCCAATGCGTTTGCCACAGGTTGGAATAAAAATAGCGCCTTGGTCGCCGTGTCTTCTGGTTTGCTTACGCACATGAACAAGCAAGAAATCGAGGCCGTCTTGGCACACGAAATCGGACACGTGGCAAATGGCGATATGGTCACACTTGCCCTAATCCAAGGCGTGGTTAATAGCTTTGTGATGTTCTTTGCCCGTATCGTGGGTGGTATTGTTGACCAGACGGTGTTTAAAAATGATAGCGACTCGCCAGGTATTGGTTATTTTATCACCACGATGGTGTTAGATATCGTATTTGGTATCGCCGCTCAAGCGGTGGTGATGTGGTTCTCACGTTTTCGTGAATACCGTGCTGATGAAGCCGGGGCTCGTCTATCGGGTAAAAATAATATGATAGCTGCTCTAGAGGCTCTAAAACCTGCCAGCCAACATCCTGATCATATGCCCCAAACGATGGCAGCCTTTGCCATTAATGAAGGCAAAAATGGCGGATTTAGCTTTGCTCAATTGTTTGCCAGTCATCCAAGCTTAGATGACCGCATTGCGCATTTGCAAAAACTATCAAGCTAAATTCAACGCCCGCAATAAAAAACCCAACATCTTATCGTTGGGTTTTTATCTTAAACAGTCGCTTATTGATTCGCATTCATCGCATCTTTATGTAGGCGTGTATTGAGTTCATCAATGATTTCAATCCAACCTGCGTCAGCGGTATATTCATTTTTTAAGAATTTGCGTTGATTATCTGTCCAAAATTCAGCATCACTAAGTTTAATTGATTGGGGCAACTGATGCTCTACAATGAATTTCTCAACCGCCGCATCATCACCATCTAATCCCATTTGTTCAAATAACATATTAATATTACGCTCACCATCTATCATCATCGCAATGCTCCTATAAAAACTTATTAACTTAATTTTTAAAATTAACTATTAGAATAAAACGCTCTAACGAACATAATTTAACACAAGGCTATAATAAGCGTTGTGAATATCACGTTAATTACTGTGTTTTTTAGTTAATTATCAAGGTTCATAAGATTTAAAAAACCAGTTTATCATTGCTAATAAACTGGTTTTTGTTGAACTGATTAAACGAGTTTGAAAACTTAGTTTAATGTTAAAAATTAGTTAGGCAATAAATGGCTAACCGCGTCACGTTCTTCAGCCAATTCAGTTTCCGTGGCTTTCATTTTTTCTTGTGAGAAAGCAGATGATACGTCTAAGCCTTCAACGATTTTCCAATCGCCATTTTGACAAGTACATGGGAATGAGTAGATTAGACCTTTTTGGATACCATACTCACCGTTTGAGTAAACACCCATAGATACCCAATCGTTCTCGTCAGTACCTAATGCCCATGAACGGATGTGAGCAATTGCAGCGTTCGCAGCAGATGCAGCTGATGATGCGCCACGTGCTTTGATGATCGCGGCACCACGTTGTTGTACGTTAGGGATATAAGTACCTTCGTACCAGTCACGTTGTACTTGGTCGAGTGCTGGTTGACCTTTTACGGTAGTAAAGGTTAGGTCTGGATACTGAGTTGATGAGTGGTTACCCCAAATGATCATTTTTTTGATATCGTTAACGGTGGTTTCAGTTTCTTCCGCCAATTGTGCCATACCGCGGTTGTGGTCAAGGCGCGTCATTGCGGTGAAGTTGCGTGGGTCAAGATCTGGGGCATTGCGCTGTGCGATTAAGGCGTTGGTGTTGGCAGGGTTACCTACAACCAATACTTTGACGTTACGGCTAGCATTATCGTTTAATGCCTTACCTTGCGCAGAGAAGATAGCCGCGTTGGCTTCTAATAAGTCTTTACGTTCCATACCAGGACCGCGAGGACGTGCACCAACCAATAGTGCGTAATCAGCGTCTTTGAATGCCACGTTAGCATCATCCGTTTGAACCACGCCCGCCAATAATGGGAATGCACAGTCTTCAAGTTCCATCACCACGCCTTTAAGCGCTTCCAAAGCTGGGGTGATTTCTAATAAATGTAGAATGACTGGTTGGTCTTTACCAAGCATATCGCCTGCTGCGATACGAAATAATAATGAATAGCTGATTTGACCTGCTGCCCCAGTGACGGCAACACGGACGGGTTGTTTTAATGTTGACATAATAAACTCCTAGTTTTTGATTGTTGTGATGTAGAAAAATCACGGTGAGAAACGCTTGTGAAGCTTAAGTAAATTGGCAAGCCTTTGCCAATTTTATTGCTTTGTCATGTTATATAAAAAAAATCGCCTTATTTTAGCATTTGTAACAAGGAATGACCATGCTTATTTGCAACCGTTATTTGCTTGAAATGGTACCCATGCGTTGGCTAATCGATTGGTTGCCCTCGCCCAACAACACACCATAGTTGGTAGCATTTTCCATTACCGCTTTAACGTAACCTCGAGTTTCATAATATGGGATGGTTTCGACATATTGGTCAGCGGCAAGACTGCCATAGTCGGGCTGCCAAGTACGCGCTTTGTTAGGTCCTGCATTATAGCCTGCGGTGGCTAAGACTTGTTGTCCACCCAGTTTATTTAAAATATCACTCATGTAATAGGTGCCATAGCGGATGTTGGTATCCCCCGAGGCGACATTACTGGCACTGTAAGGCTCGCCCAATTTATTGGCGATATATTTGGCAGTATCGGGCATGATTTGCATTAACCCCCCTGCCCCAACGCCCGATTTTGCCCCCACATTAAAACGACTTTCTTGTCGCATGATGCCATAAGCCCATGCAGGATCAATGCCGACTTGACGGCTATAATTGACCACGCTACTTTGGCGAGGCATAGGGAAAGCTAAGGCAGAATTGGGAATAGTATCTAGGCTATCAATGGCAAAAATCGCTCGGTCATACCAGCCCATATCATTGGCACGTTGGGCTGCTGCCAAAACCAATGGCGTATCGCCACGGTTATTGGCATTACGCACTGCCCAATTCCATTCCCGGTTGGTATAGGTAGGACTGGCTGATAAGTTATACAAGGTAAAGGCGCGGTTAAAGTTGGCATCTTGAGCTAGGCGGTTGTAGTCACTTTGGGTAGGTGTCGGGTTGGTGGGGAGGCGGTCAAAACGTTGCCCAATTTGGTCTTTGGCAAGTAAGCCATAATAGTCATTTTTTTGGGCAAGTTGGCTAAATAACTGACGGGCTTGTTGTTTTTGGTTAGCGTTGCCCACTTGGCTATAGGCACGCGCAAGCCAGTACCGCCAAATGGGCTGTTGTTGGGTTTTATAATCCATCGCGCCAATGGCATTGGCAACATCTGCCCAACGGCTAAAGCGTATTGCCGCTTGGGCGTAGTCTTCGGCTTCCTCAAAATTAAAGGGTACTCCCAGACTTTTTTGCATCCAATCAACGGCTTCCACATTAAACCCTTGGTCGGTATTAACATTCATACGAGCCACGCCCAGTGTACGATACGCATACGCCAAAGTCTTACTATCAAAAAAGCGGGGGTTACGCGCTTGGTCTGATTGTAACTGCATCGCCGCTTGGCTCACTGAGCCTTTGGCAAGTTGGGCAAGCGCGTATAGGTATAAATATTGGTTACTGGCAGTGGCAGGCAGATTGCCCACGTTGCTCATAAAGTTAAGTGGACTACTACTAACGCTCATCAATTGATTATAATCGAGCATCACGCCCATGCGATTGGCAAGCGAGACAATATCGCCATTACTAGCAGTACGTAACATGCGATAAATTCGCTCGTCACGATCGGTATTGCTAATCATGGGATTGCTATTCATCTCGGTGGCAAGTTGGCGACACAATTCGGGCTGGCGTTTGTCAGTGTTTAGCCAAACGTTCGGCTTTTCAATCAACCCCCGCATCACATCACCACCTTGATTAAACCCTAATGCTATCGCACACGACTCTGATGCATCAGGATTGGTAATATAGTTCGCGACTTGGCGAACTGCTGCATAATCTCCCGCGGCGGCTTTGGCTTCGGCATAGTCAGCCACCAATTTTTCTGCCATCACCGAGCCTTGATAACGGCTGACAAAGTTGATAATGGTCTGCGGACTTTGGCTGCTTAAATTGTCATTTAGTTGCCAATATTCAGGATACATGGCAAGACTGCCCCCCTGCATCATTTGTTGATAGCCTGACATATCCCCACCACTACGGCTCGCGCGCTCGGCATCATTAAAATAACTGTCTGCCGTTGTCGGGGTGCCAATGGCTTGATAAGGCTGTGAGTCGGCACAAGCGGACTCATTAAACGCCGCCATACACGCCATGCTAATCAATAATGGTTTTAACATCGATTTTGGTAACGATTTGTGCAACATGGTACCCTACTTTTTTAATATATATTCGAAATAAAAGGCAAAAATTGAGCTGATTATACCGTTTGTTTTGTCAAAAACCTTTGCACTATTCTGATTAAATTGTGTAAATATGTTGTCTAGTTAACTTATAAAAATAAGTTTTATATTTTAAATTTTTATTCACTTAATTTTATTAATAAGTTGGCATATGATGGCTCTACCGTATCTTTATTAAATAGGCACGTTTATGTCACAACTAACACAAAATCATCATGCTATCAACCAACAACAATATCAGGATAAATCACACGCCTATCTTAACAGCCATGTCCATGCACAGGGTGCAGAATTTGCTAAGATCCAGTCACTGCTAACTGCCTATAATTTACGCCATGTGCTTGATTTAGGCTGTGGCGGTGGGCATGTTAGCTATCAGATTGCGCCAATGGTACAATCGGTTATCGCTTATGATTTAACCCCAGAAATGTGTGACTTGGTCGCTGCTGAGGCAAAAAATCGCAACCTTCATAATATCAAAACAATGATTGGTGCAGCTGAACAACTGGCTTTTGAAGATGATGCGTTTGATGCCGTCATTAGTCGTTTTTCGGCGCATCATTGGCAAAATATTTCTCAAGCGATGCAAGAAATTTATCGAGTCACTCGTCCCGAAGGCAAAGTTATCCTCATTGATATATTAGGTAGTAGCAATCCGTTGTTAAATAACTTTTTACAAACCATCGAAACGATTCGTGACCCAAGCCATGTCAAAAATTATAGCTTATCTGAATGGCTATTTTTTGCTGAATCCATTGGCTTTACAGTCGAAACGATTGAAAAACAAAGCTTATCGCTTAATTTTGACAGTTGGACAGCCCGCATGAATACACCGCCTGTGAATGTTCAAGTTTTACGTACCTTACAACATCGCTGTGCTGATAGCATTAAACGGTATTATCAAATTGATAATAATGGCAATTTTTGCTCGCCCATGATGGTATTGGTGTTGTCAAAATAGCTTTTAATTAGCCCAACTTTAGCCAAAAATTTGCTATAATAGACGGTTAATTTTACTTTAACGCATTTACACGCATTTAGGTACAACGATGACCGTTAGCACTTTTAATCCCAAAACCGATAGCAACCCATCGGCAACCTCCGCCCAACCCCGTTCGCTAAATAATGTTAGCCAATCGACTCACCCTCGTGCTAAAAAGGTATTTATCGAGACGCAAGGCTGCCAGATGAATGTCTATGATTCCGAAAAGATGGCGGATGTGTTGGGCGACTCGCATGGCATGGTGCTTACCGATAATATCGAAGAAGCCGATGTGCTGATCATGAATACTTGCTCAATTCGGGAAAAAGCCCAAGAAAAGGTGTTTTCTGAATTGGGGCGTTGGAAAAAGCTTAAGGACAAAAACCCCAACCTCGTCATTGGTGTGGGTGGCTGTGTGGCAAGCCAAGAAGGTGAAAATATCCAAGCCCGCTCGCCGTTCGTTGATATGGTGTTTGGACCGCAAACCCTCCACCGTCTGCCCGAATTATACGACCAATCCACCCAACAGCTGAATATCAAACCCAAAAATCGTATCGGCGTGGTTGATGTATCTTTCCCCAGTATCGAAAAATTTGACTTTTTACCTGAGCCGAAAGTCGAAGGCTTTAAAGCGTTTGTGTCGATTATGGAAGGCTGCTCAAAGTATTGCTCGTTTTGTGTCGTCCCCTACACGCGGGGTGAAGAAATCTCTCGCCCGCTAGATGACGTGCTTGCCGAAATTGATAGCCTTGCCAGTCAAGGTGTGCGGGAAATCACCTTGCTTGGGCAAAACGTCAACGGCTACCGTGGCGAAAAACATGACGGTACGATTTGTCGTTTTAGCGAATTGTTGCACTATGTGTCGCACGTTGACGGCATTGAGCGGATTCGCTTTACCACCAGCCACCCACTTGAATTTACCGATGACATTATCGAAGCGTATGCCAAGCTGCCAAAACTTGTGTCACACTTACACCTACCTGTGCAAAGTGGTTCCAATGCGATTTTGGCAGCAATGAAACGCAACCACACGATTGACATTTATATCGAGCAAATCCACAAGTTGCGTGAAGTACGCCCAGATTTGCATTTAGCCAGCGATTTTATTATTGGCTTTCCCAATGAAACTGAGCAAGACTTTTTGGATACGCTCAATCTTGCCAAAGATTTGGATTTTGACCATTCTTACAGCTTTATTTATTCAAAACGTCCTGGCACGCCTGCTGCCGATTTACCCGATAATGTCGATATGGCGACCAAAAAAGCCCGCCTAGCTGAATTTCAAAAAGTAATCGTCGATTCGACTTGGGCAAAGACCCAAGCCATGGTGGGAAAAACCGTGCGAGTTCTTGTCGAACAGCATGGTGACCGTAACCCTGAGTTTTTGATGGGGACAGCGGATAACACCCGCACTGTATTATTTAAAGGCGACGACGAGCTCATTGGAAAATTTGTGAGCGTTCAAGTGACCAAGGCATTAAGCCCGCATTTGGTGGAAGGTGAATTGGTTGAAGTATTGGGTTAATCTACCGCATTTTTAACCGTGTGTTTGTTTATAAAAAAACTCGACTTATTGCCGAGTTTTTTTGTTAAAAGCTTGGGGCATATTTTGAATTTTTTTGTCAATTATTTTCAACTATAGTCCACAAACATAATCGTAACGCACATAGCCAATACGTTTGCCAACACGTACCTTATACCAGCTAAAACCATCACGACCTGAAATTTCATCCAACACAACCAGTTGCACGCCGTGACCAATACCCATTAACTTTGCGAAGTTTTGTCCAGGTCCTGCACGCAAAATTAGATTACCGCCAGAATTGGTACACGCATAGCCTGTTTGGTAGCCACCGCCTGCCGCAGGACCTAACGCATTGGCAGGTGATTGCATTACTAAAGCTGCTACTAGCACAGCCGCTGCGCTAGCATATTTTTTTAGTGTCATCATCATTTCATCCTTTTGGTTGGGGAAATTACCTTTTAAGATTTTCATCAAGGTTGACTTATTCCATCGCCATTTAAAACACCTCACAAGACTTAAAAAGTTATCCTCAATGGGATTTTTTGATACTCTGCGTGAAGCACTTTTAACCGACAATTTTTTTAAATTTTATAATTTAATGTAACTTGAATCTTTCTTTTATGCAAGTAGTTTGTTAAAAAAAACAGCAAAATTGTTGATTTAAAAAGTGCTAAAAATTATACTGATGATACATCTTGGCGTGGCATTTGCGTGGTCAACTATGAAAAATAGCAATATAAGGCAAACTTTAATGAGCTTAAACACAAAACAAAAATTAGCAGTGGTTGCTGTCATTGGTGGCTTGGTTACTTTACCTGTTGTGTATGCCATGACAGATGACCCGATGATCGAGTTAATTAAACAAAAACAAGGCACGCAACTTAAACAACCGCCTGTCAATGGCATTGTGAATGTCAATGATGACAAAACCACACAAACCCAATATAGCCAAATCCAGACGATTTCTAATACCACTATAGGTGGCGGCGAAGGTCCTGCTGCCCGTTCTAATAAGGGTATGATTCCGCGTGATTATCCTGCCAATGATTCAATGGGGCAGTTAATTGCCAACAATTCAAATAACAATTTTGATAATTCTGGCTCATCATCGACAGGACACCACTGCGAATATAGTAAAGATGCGATTAAAGCAGGGGTAAAGCATTATTGGTTTGCGCAAGCCGATGAAGGTACTTTGGTTGAAGTGGGCGGTGGTCATAAACTTACCCCCGAAGCGGCAGCGGCATTGCGAAAACTGCAAGCGGCGGCTCGTGCTGATGGCATTTCATTGACGGTAGGTTCTGCGTTTCGTTCGGTGAGTTATCAGCAAGGGATAGTAAACCGTAAAAAAGCCGCTGGTCAATCCGATGCCCAAATCTATAAAGTGTCGTCTGCCCCGCATTATTCAGAGCATCATACGGGTTATGCGTTAGATTTTTCACCGATTAATAACTCATTTGCCAATACCAAAGCCTATTCTTGGCTACGTCAACATGCCCCTGCGATGGGTTGGGAACAAAGCTTCACCCCCGAAAGTGTCCGTGATACCCGTGTTGCAGTCGAGTCTTGGCACTGGAAATATAAAGGCTCGCCAACAGCTAGAGCGGCTTTGGCGAATGATGTATGTTACACCAATCCAAATGGCTAACATTAATAGTAGTTAAACAACTTTCCAAAATAAAACCCCTTTGGCAATCAAAGGGGTTTTTGTGTTTAAATAAGGTGGCAAACCGATAAGCCATATTTTACTCAAATCATATAAAATCAGACTAAAGCCATATAACGCCAAACCCTTGTAAATTCAGTATTTTTAACCTATCATAATTAAACCACTTGTAATAACTTGAGTTTAATTTTATATGGCTTGTAGCCAAAAATGGCTACAAGATTGGCTATAAAATACAGGCGTTTATCATGGCAAAACTGGAACTTAAAACCGATAGCCAAATAAAAAAAGCTATCAAAGACACCACCAAAACAACCGCCTACCCTATTGCAGGCTTTAAAGGTTTAGAACTTAACGTGAGAATAAACGCCAAAGGGCAACCAGTGGCAGATTTTCGACACCGTTACACGCACCCATTCACAGGCAAACGCCCTTACATGACGTTGGGGACTTACCCAGCCTTTACCCTTGAGCAAGCACGCCAAACCTATAACGATAACTTAGCCTTACTTGCTCAAAACCTAGACCCTATCGAAAACCGCCAAGCTGAAAAGCAAAAGGAAATTACAGACCGTAAAAACACTTTGCAATTTTTCATTGATGAATGGCGCGCAATCCAAAAGCAAAAGAACCTTGCCCCCGATACCTACAGAAAACAGCGTGATAATGTAGAGCCTATCGAAAACCAACTAGGCAAAATGCGAGTTACTGACATCAAGCCAGCCACCGTTATAGCCTTTATCAATGACATTCAAAAAACCACACCTTACAAGGGATTGGCTATTAAAGGCGTTTTAAAATCCATTCTACAAATAGCCTTGATACATCGTGTTATTGAATACAACCCAGCCACAGATTTAGTGGGAACGCTGAAACCACATAAAACCACACACCGCCCAGCAATCACAAACCCTAGCGATTTTGCAAAACTGCTAAATGATATTGACAACTTGCCAGCCACAAAAAGCTATTTTAAAGAGATTTTGCAATTACTGGCCTTAACTTTCGTAAGGATTGGTGATGTTTGTAGCATGAAATGGCGTGATATTAATTTCTTAACTAAGCAATGGGAATTTAGACCACAGAAGGCGGGTAACCGTGATGATATGAGCGACCTAGTAACCCCACTTGCACCCCAAGCCATAGCCATATTGGAAAGTATGAAACCTTTAACGGGTGATTATGAATATGTTTTTTATAACCCTAGACGAAAAGAGCGTTACAGCGACCCTCACCAAGTTAATAAATTGCTTAATGGCGAATTGATGAATGATGGTAAAGGCTACTTAGGCATACATACCCCGCATGGATTTAGAGCTACCGCCAAAACATTGTTAATGGAACGCTTAGGCTATGATGAGTTAATCACAGAGTTACAACTTGGACATACCATGTTAAACCGATATGGGCGAGCCTATAGCCGAATGGAGATGATAAGCCAGCGAACCGAAATGATGAACGATTGGGCGAACTACCTAGACGATTTAAGGGCAGGCAAGGTGGATAACATGATTTATTTAACACCTAGCCAAACCACCAAAGCAAGCAACGAATAACACACCCGCCAATAATGGCAACTACTGGAGAAAGTAAGATGACAACCTCAAACCAAACCCCAAACACTGAACGCAAAATAATAGACCTTTCAAAGCCTGATGATAAAGAAGTTATTATGATTGGGGCATTTGAACTTTCAAACATTGCAAGCGATATTTACGGAGCAATGGAAACCTTAGGTGATTTATCAAGCGTTTTGAACTTAATCCATAGAGGCACAGTAGACCATAGCCAAGCCAAACACCTTGCCAGCCTATCGCATGAATGTGTTAGCACATGGGAAGATATTTTGCTTGAGTTAATCAGAAAATTAAATCCTACATTAAATGCTACAGGTTTTGGGGAGTTAAAACTATAAGTAAAGCAAGTTAATATTTATTGAAAAAACCGTGACCTATCCTACGTTACACGACAAAAATTTTACAGTTTTGCAAGGCTAGGAGTAGCTACCGAAAGCGGGTATTTTTCATGCCTTAACCCCGCCCGCCTTGCACCCTCTTTTACCATTGGTAAGGCATGACAAAGGCATGAAACAATGGATAATATTAATCAGTGGATACACCCCGCCAACCGCCACGCAGTAAACGAACCAACACAGCCCAAAAACTGCTATGAGTTTTGGAAACTTGCTGAAACTTTAACTTTTAAACAATCGCTAGCCGTATGGTGCAATGCAAACCCTTATGAGTTTAACCAGCTTGAATACTTGCCTGAATGTGTAAGGGAAAAAAAGCAATTACTTTTAGAACAGCTTGAAAAAAATATTATTAAGTTTGAAACCCGCAGTTATTACGATAGTAGGCGAAATTGGCATGAATACGAGCCTGAAAACGATTTAGCTATGGCTAGCGATTTTGATGCAATTATTATAAATAAACAAAGCCTTAAAGAATATTTTTTAACCTTGCCAACCGATAAGCAACCCATTCTTTTAGAATGGCTAGAAGTAGAAAATGCAACACCCGCAGGTAAGGCAGGGAATCCGAACACCCAAAGCGACACGCCCGCAGATGACGAGCCAAAACACCCAAAAAGTGTAGGCAGTATGACCGCCTTAATAGCTACTCTTATAAAAATGGCTGAATATGACAAAGCAGACTTAGAGAAACCCACAGGTGAAATAAATAAAATCATTGTAGCCAAAGCCCAAAAATTAGGCTTAAAGGTAGAAAAGGATTTTGTAGCAAGATGGCTAAAAAACGCTTATGAAGTCTTATAGGTAAAATTCTATAGAACTCACCTATTTTCTATATAGAACAAAAATAAAAGACTAAAACCTACTATTGCCTTGCTCAATTTAACTAAAAAGGAGTAAGGCAAAATGACCTATCAAACCCCCACCACAGAAAGCCCAGTAACCGCCACCCCGCCAACTGATAACACCGCATTGGACACCCTACCCAGTGAGGGCTTTATCCGAGTAATGCCCCTTGCCCAGCGTATAGGCGTACATCATCAAACTTTGCGTAAATGGTGGAAAACAGGGAAATTCCCAAAGCCCCAGCACCGCAACGGCATTTTACTATTCAGCAATTCAGACGTAAAACAATGGATTGCCAACCAACCAAAAGTTATAGCATAAGGCGGGCAAGATGACAGACAGCAAAAACACCCCAAGCCCCAACGATACGAAAACGCACAAAGCCAAGCTATTAGCCCACCTTATGAAAGGGCAAACAATCACAGCCTTACAAGCCCTAGACCTTTACCAGTGTTTTGCTTTATCGCAACGATTGGGCGATTTAAGGCGAGATGATGGAATACCCATTCAAAGCCGATTTATCACCACGCCAACAGGTAAAAAGGTAAAAGAATATTGGCTAGAGCCTAGCTACATTCAAAGCCAATTAAGCGAGGGCAAGCAATGAACCGATACAAAGACACCACCCCAAAGTTAACCACGCCACAAAGCGAAAAGAAACGGCATAGCGAGCGTTTTATCAATGCCTTGTTAGATTGTTTATTGATAGCGGGCATGATTTTGTTTGTTTTGATATTGGCTACCCATTGCCAACCCGCCCACGCCTTACCGATTGGAGTTACAAGCCATGTTTAAACACTATTGCAATTCAAAAATAAAACAGCGTGTTAATGTTGGATCGATACCTAGCAATATTCCTTTTTGCCTTTATACGAAATTTGAAACAGGTGAGGAACGGCATATTTACATTGACCCAAAAGAGCGTAAGCAATTAGCAATCAATGAGACCCCGCCAAAGGAATGGAAAAACGCTATTAAGAAAAGCAAAGCCTATATGAAAAATTATCCTAATTGGATAAAGGAACGCTTTAATGATGATGTTTTGCGTTATGGCTATAAACAGGCTAATAGCTTTTATTTTCCTTACTTTTCGCTATTTGTTGATGGTGAGCCAGTCTATACGCACATGGATTTTAACTTTATCAGTAACGCTAAAAAGTTATTGGATAAATCATTAATCAATGGACAGGTAGAAATGATTTTAACGTCATTTTGTGAGTTTAGAGAAAGCGATAATTTTTACACAATGCCAAGTTTAGATTTTGATAATGAGGGCAACGAATGAATGATTTAGCGTTATCTATAAATGAAAAAGCCCATGCCAACGAGGGCATGGACTTCTTAACTTTCATTTCAGATTTTAAGACAGCAAGCCAAAATGCTATCCAACACAACCAAACGCTAATTAATTTAAACGATTGGCTAGGCAATGACAATTTAATTTTTG